>PVMK01188971.1_pt2 | contig 54331 bp, 46 predicted proteins | sample 1853481 | NCBI WGS metagenome assembly PVMK01 (sample SAMN08533507, study PRJNA380276) | Marine sediment metagenome, whole genome shotgun sequencing project.
ACCCTTTGCAGGGAATAAAGCGGACCGCAGGGAGCCATCCCAGCAAAGGGTATGCCGCAGACAAGGCCGAATGCTGGCAGAGGATTTCGGCTGGTGGACATTGGCTATTTCGGGAATGTGCCAGAGTTCGCGGCAGTTCGCCGGAGACTCTTTCCTTGGGATGGCTCCCTGCGGTCCGCTTTATTCCCGCGGAAAGAGTCTCCGGCGAACTGCCTCCAACAGTGGCTTTGCGAAGTCGGTTTTTCGCGTGATCGAACACTGTCTGTCCGATCGGATGCGAGAAAAATAAGGCTAATCGAATTATGATGAGCCCGTGACTCTGCTAAAACGAATCGGTTTTTATATTTTGATGGGCCTCGCTTTGGTCGGCCTGTTGAAACTCTGGCCGTCATCAGAGCCTGTCATCAACGTCTTCTATGCCACATCTTTCGATAAACATCCGTATGGTGTTGTCGGCTTTTCCTCATTCAACGCAAAAAGCGGCAAGGACTTCGTCGATGGAGGCGTCAATGCCGTTCGGCAAACTACCGGCGGCACAATGGTGCTGCCCGATTCCGCCTCCGCCGAAAACAAAGTTCCAGCCATGGTTATTCTGCACGGTTCCGGTGGCGACTGGTCCGGGCGCAGCGTCAACCTGGCCATGGAACTGGCACGAATGGGCGTCGCCGGCCTGGCCGTTGATACTTTCGTCGCGCGCAACCTCAAAACCACTGACGATTATCTCGAGCGACTGGATAAGGCACCGATTTTTACGCAGATGGCGGATGCATTGAGTGCTCTGTTAGCCCTGCAAGAGCACCCCTACATCGACACGCGTCGAATTGGTGTGACCGGATTTTCACTCGGCGCAGGTTCGACGCTGTATATGATGTTCGAGCCGGTCATCGAAAACGTTCTCGGCAAAAACGGACCACGGTTCTCGGCCTATGCGATGTTCTACGGCGGGTGCCGCGTCGATTTTGATGACTTCCGGGTTGAAGGCAGCCCGTTACTGATAATGATGGGGGAAAAAGATGAATCCATGTCGATCCCGGCGTGCCGCGAATTTCAAAAACGCCTGCAGGATATGCAAGTAAACGTCGAACTGAAGGTTTACGAAGGCGCGGGCCATGGCTGGAACAACCCATACCCCCAACATTTCGAGAAAGGTGCTCTTGTCATGCGTGATTGCCTTATGCATTGGACCACTGAAGGTGAGGCCATTGAAATGACGACCGGCTACTCGATGGATAATCCGGTCGGGGCGATACTGGCGATGAACAGTTGCGCCCACAGCGACGGCTATACGATGGGTTACAACCAGGCTGCCGACGAGCAGTCCCTGCAGGATCTGCAGCGTTTTTTGACCAGGACCTGGGGCTTGTAAGCCAGATCGATCGGAACGCCGGTACGGGGCCGCTCTCGGCGTGACCTTCGATCGCCTGTGCGGCCGATTTTATGCGGAGCAGGATTTTTCGATTGCGATCAACCGGATGCCGAGCCCTTCAACATCCGCCGCAGGACACCATCCTTGGCGACGAACTGGTGCCACAGCGCTGCGGTCACATGCAGGCCTAAAATCACGCCGCCGATGCGCCACAGGCTCCGATGGATCTTGGCAAAGAACGGATAATCAAACATCTCACCTTCGGCAACCGAAGGTACAATGCCCGGCACGTTATCCCAGCCGAAAAAGAAAATCGGAAATTCAAATTCGTAGGCCGACAAGGCGCTCCAGCCCGACAACGGATAAATAATCATCAACACATATAAAAAGATGTGCGTCAGTCTGGCCAGAAATCGTCGGTAGGACACCAGCGCCGGGGGCAATTCCGGTGTCGGATTTGCAAGCCGCCACGGTAACCGTATGGAGAAAATGATTAATACCAGGAACCCGATCGTGTTATGCACCATCGACAGGCGCATTACCATCGTGTCGTCATCATAGGCCTCTTTATACACATCGTATGCATCGACCAACCAGAATCCGACCGGAATCTGAACGACGATGAGTAATACAACCGCCCAGTGAAGGCCTCGGGATAGCCAACCCCAGCTTTTCGAGTTGTTTCTAAGCACCTTTCATCGTCCCCCGTGGCATATTGTGCCCTGCCGCCAGCCGGCCATACAACTTGCCAGTCCCCACAGAAGCCGTTCCAGCCGGTATGGTTTAGCCTTGACACTCCGAGGACGGTAAAATGTGCATCGAGTTTACGCAGAGAAGCGCATGATGTCCTACAACAGAATAAAGCTACGCCCCATTTCCGGTTCGCTAGGCACAGAAATTCACGGCGTCAATCTCGCTGAAGATCTGGATGACGAGATTTTTGCTGAAATCAAACAAGCGCTTCTTGAATACCTGGTGATTTTTTTTCGCAACCAGAAAATCACTCCGGATCAACAGATCGCTTTCGGGCGGCGCTTCGGTGATCTGCACATTCATCCATTCATTCCAAACCTGCCCGGCCACAAAGAGATAATCCGCTTATGGGCAAAATCAGGCGACGAAGACAACCTGCGTCTCGCCAATGCCTGGCATCCGGATCTCAGCTATACAAACGATCCGCCGCTGGCAGCGATTCTACGTGCCATACAGGTACCGTCGCGGGGTGGTGACACGATGTGGGTCAATCTATACAAAGCTTATGACACTTTGTCGGATCGCATGAAAGAAATCATCCAGGACATGACAGCGGTACACGATGTTACGAAGACCTATAGAAGACAGGAGCTACAGTCAAAAGGAGGCGCCGAGCGATACTGGAATACTTTCCAGAAAGCGCCGCCAGTAGAGCAATCACTGGTCAAAGTTCATCCGGAGACCGGTAAAAAGCTGCTTTATATCAGCCAGCTTACGACGACTCACATTGTCGGACTACACCCGCCGGAAAGTGACGCGATGCTCGACATGTTCTTCAAACACCTTGACTGGAAAGAACTGCAATGCCGGTTCTATTGGGAGAAAGATTCTGTTGCGATGTGGGACAACCGCTGCACCGTGCATTACGCCGTACGCGACTACACGGAAGTACGCGAGATGCACCGGGTTACAGTGCTCGGGGATGTTTTTGCTTGAACTAACAGTACGACGTCGATAGCATCGCGCTTATTCTTTTTTGCCTTTTTTATTGCCGAACTTGAGTTTCACGACAGATGCAGTTTTCCTCCTGGAGAACTTGTCGAACCAGCGCGACTGCATTTCTGTAATGGGGCCTGCATTAAGGAAATGACGTTTTTGCCGACCATGCCACTGCACGACAACCAGACCGGCATCCTCCAGAACCTTCAAATGACGGGTCGCAGATTGCCGGCGCATTTCAAGACCATCGATTAGCTCCATTAAAGTTTGCCCCTGGTCGACAAGCAGGCGGTCCAAAAATTGCCTTCGGGTTGGATCGGCGAGTGCCGCGAAAATCTTGTTCACAGGGCACCTTTATGCAGCTCTTATGCTGCATATTCTATGCAGCATAAGAGCTGCATGTCAATTCGACGTCAGCGTAACGGCAAGCCAAATGCAGAAGAAAACACCGACCGCGACACCCCGAATTGCGGAATTTCGGGCCGTTTCTTGGCGATTACAGGCGCCGAAAATCGCCCGCCGGAGATCGAAAACGTAGACAGCGAAAGGCTTTCTACCGCTAACACAGACGAACCCGGCAATTGACTGAAGTCATGGTCGCGGCTGGGACGAAAAGCGCTTCAGCCCGCCGTCGGAAGTGGCTGCTAAAACTGTTTCCATGTTGGGTTTAACTTGGACCCTGGAACTACCTGCAAACCGAGGCATTGAGGCGACACCGATCATCGTCGACGGCACGCTGTTCGTCAGCGGCGGCTTCAGCAAGCCCAAGGTCTCACGAAACTAGCGCCTGTCGGTCTTCTTTCAGGGCCACGACCGTGAGTCATGAAAAATCCGCTCAACGAATACGGCCGCCTACCGTAATACTGCCGTGCATTCGAGAGCCCGAGCCATAGCGTCCATAGCCACCATAGGAACTATAACCACTCGACACCCCTACACTGCCGTACACCTGCGGATCATCGCAGCCGGACAAACTGCCCAACAGGCCTAGCAGAATCAGTAACTTCGTACAGCGAACAAATTTCCGCATTCCAGGATCCTCTATGTGTCCGGCGGTGACCAGGTCTGTAGCGCTATTCCCGCCCCCGATGGTCCGGCAATCAGTGCAACCTGTCCACCCAATTCGCGATCCTGGACTTCCAGCAATATCTGCCCACCCAGTTCTTCCACGCGTGCGGTTATCGCCGCCGGGTCTTCCACTCTTATGTACGTCACCCAGAGCGGCTTCAAACCATCCACCGGGTTCGTAAGGATGCCGGCGCGAGGCTTGCCGTCCGTGCTCAGGAAACGATATACCCTATCGGCATTCACGCTTTTTTCCCCGATCTCATAATCGATGATGCTTTGATAAAATTCGGCCGTCTCATCAACATTGGCAGACCAGATTTCATCCCACAGGAACGCGCCATCGGCGGGCTCTTTATCCGCCGGGTCACCGTCCCTGGTTTCCAGCATCGCAAATAACGCACCTTGCACGTCAGCAACGACCGCTATCCGGCCTCGTTCAGCAAGATCGGTTGGCGGTGTGAACACGTTGCCGCCGGCGGCTTCCAGTGCATCGGTGGCCTGCTCTATGTCGACCACCGAGATCAGCACCACCCACTGCGAAATATCCGCCTCCGAGTCCAGGCGAGATTGGTCCACCATACCGCCAATTAATTCGCCATTATGGCGAATCAACGTGTAATTCACGGTACGGAAAAACCCAAGATCGATTCCCAACTCCTGAAATTCCCAGCCAAACAACTCACTGTAGAAGTGCTTGGATGCCTCAGGTGTATCGGTTAACAGATCATGCCAGATGACCTTACCGGGTAAACGCGCCTGGGTAGGGTTATCAGTCACGGCCGGCATATTCACCGAGAAGCTCGTACAACCGGCGAAAAGTATAAACACGGCGGCAAAGATAACGGCTGGTAATTTATTCAAATCTTTTTTCCCTGTATTTTTGTTTTGCGAAGCATGCGGTATTACAGCCGTTATTTAAACAGCTTGTCTGCTTCACTCACATCGTCATCTGCCGCGGATGGCGTGTCGTCATCGCCGAACAGCGCCGCCAGCCCATCTTTTGCCTTGGCTTCGGATGCCGAGAACGAAGCATCGAACGCTGACTTATTGGGTTTGAACCACTCGCAGAAATTGGCCTGTTCCTTCTGCCGAACCTCCTCGGCATCATCCTCACGACACTGCTTCGGCACGGTCGGGTCAAAATAGACACACATGCGGCAGACATGCAGGTAATTCGCACAGGACGGACATTCCTCCAGGCGCAAAAACGGCAGAGATATTTCGGCCAGTGATGCCCCGCATCGATAGCAATTCATCAGGTTGAGACTCCGATTTTCAGCCCCGCTATTCTAATACCATTGGATGCCGGCTTTTTTTATGCATCGTGCATCCAATTCTGCCCTACGCAGCATCATATAAAGCCATAGGCGACAACTCATCGACTTATCACAGCAGAGCAATAATGTACCGCAGAAGCCGATCTACCAAAACTCCTCTAATATGTAAAAATTCAGATTTCATCGGACAAACAGTGTCCCATCACGCGAAAAACGGGCCCTGCTCGAGCAAGCCGACTTATTTGTTAAGCTGCGATTATCGCCAGCCACAAAATCAGGCCACGAGCATGCTTAAAAGAATGATCCTCTTTGTACTTCTAGCGACAATTGCTGGCTGTTCCGGGCCTGCAGATGAACCGGACAGCGATCGGGTTGCCCCCGTCGAGCCGGTCGAACAGATCGGCGCCCCATTATTCGACGATTTAGGAACACACATATATGCAATTTCAACCGCAAACCCGCTGTCGCAGCAATACTTCAACCAGGGATTAAATCTGGCCTACGGATTCAATCACCACGAAGCCATCCGGGCATTTACGGAAGGCGCACGACTCGATCCCGGGTGCGCGATGTGTTACTGGGGACAGGCACTCGCGCTCGGCCCGAATATCAATAAAGCGATGGACGACGCGGACATTTCGGCAGCTTACACGGCTGCACAACTCGCAGTCCGGGAATCGGCCAACAGCACACCGGTCGAGCGTGCCCTCATACTCGCACTGACGACACGTTACGATCCGCAAACAAATGCCGACCGGATCAAGCTCGACGAAGCATATGCGAATGCGATGCGCGAGGTCGCCGAGCAGTTTCCGGACGACCTCGAAGTACAGACCTTGTTCGCAGAATCACTGATGGATCTGATGCCGTGGGAATACTACCAGGCCGATGGAGCGCCAAAACCCGAAACCACCGAAGTTATCAATGCATTGGAATCTGTTTTGGCGCATAACCCGGATCATCCGGGCGCCATTCATCTTTATATTCATGCCGTAGAAGCAACCGATTCACCGGAGCGTGCGGAACCCTACGCCGATCGTTTGCGAAGTCTCGTACCCGGCGCCGGTCATCTCGTCCATATGCCCTCACATATTTATCTACGTGTCGGACGTTACGCGGATGCCTCTCTCGCAAATCAACTCGCTTCCGCCGCGGATGAGTCCTATATTAACCAGTGCAAGGCGCAGGGTTTTTATCCGGCGACTTACTATCCTCACAATATACATTTCCTCTGGTACACGTCTGCAATGGAAGGGCGTCGCGATATCTCGATCGAAGCTGCGCAAAAGATCTATGGTGTCTTACCTCTCGATCAGGTCGAAGAATTCAAGGAAGTCGAATATTTCGTTCCCATTCCACTATTAGCCTATGCACGTTTTGCTGAATGGGATGCAATCCTCGCCGAGGTGCCGCCGCCGGAGACCTGGCCCTATGCATCAGCGATGTGGCACTACACGCAGGGACTGGCGCACATCGCCAAAGGCGATTTGGATAAGGCCGGGTCAGAACTGGAAGCAGTCGACGAAATACTCGCCGGAGACCTTATAGACACGCGTGAGATACTGTTCGTATTGGGAAGGAGTAATTCCGCGATCGCCCGGGATGAACTTGCGGCGAGAATCGAATTGGCCCGTGGTAACAAAGAGTCCGGCATCGGTCTGCTGCGGGCCGCCATTGAAAAGGAAGACGCCCTACCCTATGTCGAACCACCGTACTGGTATTACCCGATCCGCCAGCGACTTGGCGCGGCACTGATGCAGACGAACTCCGCCGCGGAAGCGGAGGCCGTGTTTCGCCGTGATCTGGAAATTTACAAGCACAATGGCTGGTCACTTTATGGCCTGCATCAAAGTCTACTGGCGCAAGGTAAAGAAGACGAAGCCAGTCAGGTTGAAGCGCAATTCAATGCGATCTGGCAAGCGGCGGATATAGAACTGACCAATTCGGTTCTCAATTAGGACACAAGAAATATTACAACAAATGGAAATCGACATTATTCTGGAATGTGACGTCAGCCCACAACAGATGGTGGAGTTGGGTGTCGAGGCCGAAAAACTTGGTATTCGCGCCTTATGGTCGACTAACTACCATCAGAATTGGGACGCGTTTCTTTCCCTGGTCCCCGTGGCCCAGGCCACTTCCAGGATCCTAGTCGGACCGTTGGCCGTCAGTCCGTGGGAAATGCATCCGCTGAAAATAGCTAACTCCATCCTGACTTTGAATGAGATCGCCGACGGTCGGGCCATGCTGGCAATCAGTGGCGGTGGCGGCGTACTCGGCGCCTGCGGCTGGAAGATCAGCAAGGATGCACCGATGTGGCCATTCAAGAGTGAAAAAGGCGATCGCTACCCGGAGCGACGCGTCCGCGGCGTACGCGAGTGCATGGAAGTGATTGAACTGGCCCGCTCCGGCGAGATGGTCTATTCCTACGATGGACAGATGTTTCAGGTCACACGCCCGTTTCAAATGGAATATGCGGGTTCAGATGGGCCATTGATTTACGGCTGTTGCAGCGGCCCGCAAATGATCCGCATGGGCGCGCGGATTGCTGATGGAATCCAGGTAAGCGACTTTACCGTCGAGATGATGGCCGACGCGATGAAAAACGTTCGGGCTGGTCTCGTGAAACGCGAAAAGCCCGCAGATAAATTTCGTATCGGTAACTTCTGGGCCTGGCACATCAAGAGAGATCGAGACGTCTCCATGTATGAAGCGCGACGAGAACTGATCTGGCGTGGTGCCCTGGTGGCGAGGTACGAAGACGAACTCCGCATGTTTACGAATGATGACGACGAAGTCCAGCGGATTCTCGACAACTGGATGAACTTCCTTAAAGCCTTCTGGACACGCAGCGGTGAAATCGATGGTGTGCCCGAGGATCTCGTTAATCGCCTCATCGCCGGTATGTCTTCAGCCGGTGATCTTGACGATCTGGACCGGGAACTCGAGCGCTTGCTGAATTTCAAGAAAAGCGGTCTCACCGAACTTTCGCTACGATTGTTCGACGATCCCATGGATGGGCTCAGGATAATCGGTGAAAAGGTATTGCCGGCCCTGCAATAACGGTGTGAACCCGTTACCGAATTAGACACTAAAGTCCGCGCACATTATTTCTGTAATTCACGAATCTCGTCCATGTCGACCGGCGGCTCTTTCCACATCGGTGCGTATTCATCGACGAACGAGCGAATCGATTCCGGCAAGTCAGCATACCGATCATAACGATGAAAATACGCATGCATGCTGCTACGGCCGCCACCCATAAACTCCGGCAATGGAAATCCGCCGGCCCACAACCCGTCATAGTGGGGTTGACCGTTATGCTGTCGCTCTATGAAATCGTATGTCTCCCAAACAGGCTCCCATTTTTTGGCATCCTGATCGACCGGCATGGTGTAGTTAATCGGTGTCGTATAAATCGTCATTCCGTCGAGCTTCTGTATTTCGCTACGGTTTAAGCCACCGGTCGCCGTATTCAGCAAGTCGCCGGCACCCTGCTGTGCTTCATAGGTCAGAAATCCATCCTGCAATCGCATGGTGAACAACTGATACGTGAAGTTGCTGACCCAGGCCGGCTGGCCATCCGGCCCTGGTTAAAATTTCGCCGGTTTGCGGGTTTCTCATTAGGATAAATTTGCGCGTCAAGCCGATAGCTTCCGAGCGGTCGCGGTCGAATTCGTACAAGCGCCCGGTATCGTAACCCTCATTGCGTACGAACATATTGCCATCGGGAAAGGTCGTCCCGTCTCCTGCCGCGTACCAGTAAACCGGGTCGCCCCCGCCCAGGCGGACGTTTATATAGCGCTCGAAGTCTTCGGCAGTGAACCCACCGGCTGTCAGTCTGAGCTTTGCCATCACCAAATACCCCCGATTTCCTATTACTTAGTTCTCCGTATCTTACGCCTGTTCACCGAGTATTTGCCGGCTAACTGTCCGCAAAATGACGTCGGACGGACGATTGACAAGCGTCTATAGAATAGGCAGTTTCGGATGCTGGCCAAAAAAAGGAACCAAGCAATGGAAAACGATGATTATGACGGGTTGAGTCGCCGTGAGGTACTCGCAACATTATTCAGCGCAACTCTCCTGACCGGGGCCGGATCGACCGCGTCGGCACAATCTGAAAAAAGTGACGATCGTGGTTCTGCGATCAAGTACCCGCCGGCTGATGCAAAGCTGCTTGCAGAAATCGATTCCGTACTCAAACGCACCGAAGAAATCTGGAGCGCTCAGGAGTGGTGGCGCTTACCCGATGAAATCTGGGATCGGCAAGATCCCACGCCGATGTATGTCGCGGAGGAGTTATACGACGTCATGATTGGCTGGGATATCCTCGACAAATATATTTTCCCACCGAAGAAAGGGCTCGATGCGTTTCGCTGGGGTTATTCAAATTTATGGGTAAAAGAACTCGCTCCCGGCGTCGCATTGGCGCTGTACGATCACTGGTTTGAAATCAAGATAAAGGTTCCGGGACCAATTGGCGTGCCCCGACACGGTTTTGATCGTGTGTTATCGATCTACAATTTAAGGGACGACGGCTGGCGCCAGAGTCTCTACGCCCAATGTCCGCTCGGTCCGGATACGTATGTGAGAGCCATGGCGGAAAAGCTTGTTAAACCGGACTTTGACGAGTTCTATGCGAGAGTCAAAGCAATGGACATCAAGGACCCACGATTGAAATAACAAAAATAGATCGGCCATATTTTCAAATGAAAAGCCGACCGCCTTATTAGCGGCTGGTAGGCGTGACGTTCACTACAATCGGGTTCCCGTCACGTTCAATCGTTGCCGGAACCGACTGACCGGCCGAAAGCGTTTTCAACAAATCCGTATAAGCTTGAAGACTCTCGATGGGTTGACCGGCCATTTCCAGCAAGATGTCACCCGCCCGGATCCCGGCAACGGCGGCCGGTGAATCCGGAACGATTTCAACGACGCGAACGCCTGGACCTGCAAATGCAAAGTCAGGTACCGTGCCGACAGATACCCTGCGCCGCTGATTTTCACCCGCAGCTGCCCGCTGCGGTAACAAACCGGTTTGCCCCTCCAACGTCGCGGTAAGTTCCTCGGGACGTTCCGCAAGATAAGTCACGGCTTCCTTGACGAATGTCGCTATCTTGACGAGACCAATGTCATCGATCTTGTCCGCGGTGTCGGTCGGCCGATGATAATCGAGGTTTGCGCCAGTTGAGATCTGTACCCCGGGAATACCTTTGTCGATAAAAGCTTGCTGATCCGATGCGGCCATAGGTGTCGTAATCGACTTTGACCCAACACCGACCGTGAAGCTGACACCACGGAAAATATGCGGCCACTCGGTGGCGGTACCGGCGCCAAACACGGAAATATCCTGTTCCTCAAGGCGGCCGATGGTATCCAGATTTACAACACCGATAATTCCCTCGAGCGAAACGGGTTGCGGATGCTCGGCGTAATAACGAGATCCCTTAAGCCCGGCCTCTTCGGCGGTAAAGGCAACAAACACGATACTTCGCGGTGGTGCCGATCCCTCAGAAAATGCATTGGCGAGTTCGATCAGAACGGAAACGCCGCTCGCGTTGTCATCGGCACCATAATAAATACTATTTTCATCACCGCTGCGAACGTCCGGCCAGCCATGGCCAAGGTGATCGTAGTGCGCCGTCAAAAGTACCGCCTGACCATCAAAATCCGGATTGCTGCCCGGTACGACACCAATAATGTTGCGGACGTCGTGTGGCTTACCGTCTTCACCTTCGTCAACACGGAATTGCTGAAAAAAACTTCCATTGTCACCGCCCGGCATCAGACCGGCGCCATCAAACTGCTCAGCGATATAATCGGCGGCCTTTTCCAGGCCCTCGGTCCCGAGGCCACGTCCGGCCAGCTCTGTCGATGCCAGATAAGTGAGATGCATCATCATGCGCTCACGCGAAAACGCTGGCGGCAACTCGGTCAGGGCCTGACGTTGCGGTCCGCGCATCGCGACCACCGGTCCAGTTACCCGCTCAGCTACATCACGCAAATCAACGCGCAATGGTGAATCCGTGCCGAGCCACTCGCCCTTCTCGCTATTGGTCGGCTCCACGCCCTGGAATCCGAGAAAAGAATACTTTCCATAGTGGGGTAGCTTGCTCGCTAAACCAGGGAATGCCTCCATTGGGTCCACGTTAATCCAGCCAATGACCTTACTGATATTTTTCGGGTGCCTGCGAACAACGACAGTAGAATGATCCCGCAGTGGAATCTCCTGACCCTGAACCGAAATGGCATCCTCCGTGACGCGCAGGTCCAGACCTGAGTCCGATTTAAACAATGCCGTGGCAAAACGGTTTTCGGTGCCAAACAACCAGGCCGCTTTATCCTCCGGGATTTCGTCAATTTCCGTATCCAGCACGATGCTAATTTCGTGCACGTCACTTTGCCAGGCTTCAACCAAGTCTCGATAAGCCGCCACGACGGCTGGATCAGCTTCGGCCGGCAACACTGCAAGAATCTGCTGCTCGCCGAATATCTGTCCGATCGACGGTGCCGTCTCCCGCGGATCCAGTAAACGAAACATGTCAAACTCCGGATCGACCTCGAGCAACAAAGGTTGATTTGCAGTGCTGACTTCGAATTCGGTTCTCTGCGCGTTAACCCGTACAACTGCAGCCTCAAAGCCACCGACTGTCGTGATATGCACCGGCACATCGAGTTCATAGGCTTGTCCGCTTTGTTGCTGTACCAGTTCCCCACGGATCCGGTATTGACCGTCACTTTCCTCAACACTGACGCTCTGAACGATCAGGTTCGGCGCTCCGGTCCAATCGACCCACTGCTGAAAGAAGGATTCAAGGTTCTGCCCGCTGACTTGCTCCAGTTCCATTCGTATGTCACTAAAACGTGCTTTCTTGCCACGGAAATTTCGATAAAAGCGCGCCAAGCCCTGCTTAAATACTTCGTCCCCCAGTTGCATACGCAGCATATGAAAGCCCATCAGGGTTTTGCCGTAACCAATCGCTTCCGTAGAGGCACTGTGCCGGGAACGAAATTCACTCAGCGGAAAATCCCGATCCTCTTTAACAAAGTCGCGATACTTTTTCAGGGTATCGCGCCGATAAGCCGCGGCCGCACCTCGCTGCTCCTGCATCAGGTGGTCAGCCATATATGCGGTAAGCCCCTCGCACCAATTGCCGGATGGGTAATCGACAAAAACCGAGTTACCCCACCAGTTATGCAGGATTTCGTGCGGATATGAGGACGTCAGGATGAATGGAAAGCGTATGATCTGCGGACCCAGCAGGGTGAAGGACGGCATGCCATAGCCCGTCTCCCAGAAGTTCTCAACCAAAGCGAACTTTCCGTATGGATACGGGCCGATCAGATCGCGATACATCGTCAGGTACTGAGCGGTTGCGGTCAAATAGCGTTTCGCAAGCGCATCGTCCTTCTCATGCAAATAGACCTCAGCGGCAACTGCACCGGCCGGTTCTGAGTATCGGATCAATGGGCCGCCAACCAGATAGATTTCATCAACAGCGCCGCTCGAATCCCAGCGCGCTGTTCCTTGTTCGTCCCACGAGTAACCGTCGCCCTGACTGATCACATGCCAGCCTTCCGGGACATTGGTGGTCAACTGAAAACTGACCAGTTCATCGCTGAAATACGGATACCAAAGTGAACTCCCCGCAAGGTAAATACCCTCCTCGCTGATAATCCCGGAGGTACTGCGAAATCCGCGCGTGTACTGTTCCTTCTCATCTCCGAGCGCAAAATCGATGCTGCCCTCGTAACGCAATTCAAACGGTGCACCATCGTCCGGCACGCGCAGCTGATAACGGGCAACATGCCCGGTTTCGTTGAGTGTTACACTCGACCCGTTGATCCCGACAAACCCTTCGACGCCGTCAGCCGAAATCCGCTTCACGGCCGGCTCCGAGCTGGTAATTTCGACCGCGTCAGTCAACAGGAATTCGATGGTTTGGCCAGCCAGTTCGGGCGGTAGATTGATCCGCACCGTGGCGTACAAGGCATGGCTGTCCGGCTCGATCTCCAGGGCAAGGTTATACGCAACGTCGGTCTCTGCCCAGGCTGCAGAAGCAAGCAGAGCTATCGCCAGGGGCGCGAAGCACAGGTGCCTGAAGGGGTAAAAAATCCGGTTTTTCATGTGGCTGATCACGCTATATCGGCTCTTATTCTCCGGAGACTATAGCTCAGACTGGTGGCTTGTGGCGACAGCGAGCCCGTACTTCTTCAAGGAGCACCATCCGGGCGATACAGCATATAAACGTCGGCTCGTGTGTACTCGGAATCCCGTCTCGCCGGCCGGTGCGCAAAGCCCAGTGACTCGTACAAGCTCAATGCCGCTGTGAGGCGGCTATTGGATTCGAGGTACAGCTCACGGGCACCGGTTTTTTCAAACTTCCTGATCGCGGCCAACGCTAACTTCCGCCCGATACCCCGACCCTTGAAAGCTTCCGTTACGGACATCTTGGATAATTCATAGCGGTTGCCTTCGGCTTTGATCAGGGCCGCCGTGCCGACGACATCCCGACCGATGAGTGCGAAAAAGATAAACCCACCGCTCTTCAGAATATGCGTTTCCGGATCCGACAACACACGATCATCAATTTCTTCTACGTAGAAAAACTTCTCCAGCCATTCAACATTCAGACGCTTGAAGTCATCACGATAAGCAGGTTCATACGGAACGATTATCACGGCAGTTCGTTCTCTAGAAGGCAGTTGAATTCTCCTGGTTTTTTTATCCCTGCAATGATAAATGTAAGGGCCAAGGCCTCTCAAACTAATCCGGCAGAGCGCAGAACGCCATTGCAGGTATGGTAGGCATACATGGTTAAACCACCAACCAATCGTGACACCAGGGCATTCAGCTACGCTGCACTGACCGTTGTTTTCTGGTCGACGGTCGCATCGGCGTTTGCCTTGACGCTTCGTCATGTGCGGCCCTTCGAACTGCTGTTCTACTCGTCGCTGTTTGCCATGCTGCTGCTCGGGGTCATTGTTATTGCAAGCTCGAAAAGAACCGAATTTCGCCACTGGACGCGCCAGGATTTCCGACTATCCGCTGTGCTCGGGTTACTCAATCCGTTCCTGTATTACCTCCTGTTGTTCGAAGCTTACGATCGATTACCGGCACAGGAAGCATTACCGCTAAATTTTGCCTGGCCAATCGTATTGGTATTGCTGTCGATTATCATTTTGCGGCAGAAAATTCACCCAGGGTCTATTCTTTCTCTGTTGGTCAGTTTTCTCGGGGTCATCATTATCGCAACGCGTGGTGATCCACTTTCAATGCGATTCGAGAACCCTGCGGGCGTCGGCATGGCCTTGGGCAGTACTGTCATCTGGGCGTTGTACTGGATATACAGTAGCAAGGACCAACGTGATTCGGTTTGCCGCCTGTTCTGTAACTTCGTATTCGGCGTCGCCTATTTGCTGCTGTTTGCCGTATTCAATGACCAGTTTACAATGCCCGATCTGCCGGGACTGGCGGGGGCCCTGTATATCGCGACATTCGAAATGGCTCTGGCATTTGTCTGCTGGCTACAGGCACTCAAACTGGCCAGTAATACCGCGCAAGTCAGTAGCCTGATTTATATCACCCCGTTTTTTTCACTGGTCGTAATTCACTTTGTAGTCGGTGAAGAAATTTACCCGAGTACCATGATTGGCCTTTTATTGATCATCGGCGGAATCGTCGGTCAGCAATGGGTAGAACGCCGCAAACGGCGCGAAATGCAGATGCGGCCCGGCAAATAATTTTTCAGTAAAGCCAGCAAACCACTGATGGTGGGGTTTGCCAAAGATCTAATAGTCGTAAATATGCTCGAGCCGGTGGCCTTTCCCACGCACTTCAATAACAAACTCGCGAAGATTTTGCACCGGCACCAACATAACGAGTCGAGTCAAGTCAGGATTCGAAACCAGCATCGAGCTGAACAAAAGATTCGCGTAGTTAGTGTCGAAGCGGGCCTCTGTATCAACGATAACAGACACGGAAATCCTGTCGTTTCCGGAAATATCACGAAAATCGAAGCCACCGGCTACCAGCTGCGGAATCGTATCTGTAAACTCGCCCCATCTGGGTACGGATAGCAGATACGCGTCCTCGTACACGGCCACAACTTCTGCCGAACCAATTCCAGCGAAACCTTCGGCCTCCTCGAAGACGGCAGTCAGGTAACGTAATCCATCACTTTGTTTGTCTGCTGTCCTGTCGCCAAAGCCGATCAGCTTGGCATATAAGGTCTTGATTCCATATTCAACCGTGAAGAACAATTTTCTTTCATATTTTCTGATCATGTCGGAATCTACGAGCGCCGGTTCCTGCCAGATGCGCACGACCCACGACCAGAAATCAAATTCGTACCAGTCTCTGTCAAATATCAGATCGCTATACGCCCGGCTCGCCATCTGAATGATTTTATCTTCATCGGTATCTTCACCGCCGGCGATCCACCGCGTAAGGCGGCCGACTGTATTCTCATAGGAGCCTTTAAAGAGGTACTCCACAGTCATGCCGATGCCAATTACTTTGAGCATCATCATGTATTCTGAATTCTCCGGATATCCGCCAGCTTTACTGATCGCAATGGCGCGATCATAAAGCGACCAGTATTCATCAACGCTGGCCATAAACGGGAAATCACCGGGGTTCTGGCCGGCTTCGAGAAAATCCGCATATTCCAGCGGATTAGAGACCAGATACCACTCCGGTATAGTCAAAAACGTTTGTTCCTCACCGCGAGCATAATTCGTGACAGTCGCCGACTTTTTCTTCAGCGGATCCTGCAGAACGGGGTAATACTGTGCCCACAATTTATTTCTGAACCGATATGCCGGATCGATTCTACCTTTGAGATCAAAATAATGGGGCGCCTTCGGGTATGCCGCGAGGAATTGCTGCGGTGATGCGAAAATCTGGTACGGCAAATAATAGCTACCCCCAACCTCGATCGCGGCATCTATCATCTCAAGGCTCCAGCGCTTAACGCGTGCCTTTGCCGCGGCATCCGTGCCCTGCCGGTAATAGACAACGAATGCAAACACTTCGGTATTTGCCCAGGACAGTAGCGTATCGGTATCCCGGTGAACGTGACGAATTGAAACGTTAATAATATTGACTTGATGCCTGGTGAATATTTCACGCATCTTACGAACGAAGGCATCAAAATTTTCGACAGGAACAAAATACTCCCTCAGGACATAAGTCGCTTTCGAACGATCGCCCGGCTCAAGCTCTCCAACGTCATAGCTCGCCTCCCAGTTTCGCCAAACCACCCGGTCTTCACTGTAATAAACCGGATCTATCAAACGCTCTCGGATTTGCTTGCCGATATCGAAGCTGGCAACAAACTCGGTCGCAAGTGGTCCCCAGAAGTATTCCTCGTCAGTCGCTATTAAACGGTCGTCGATAGTTAGCGGCTTTTCCGTTTCGTACCAGCTAACATCGAGAACGTTCTCATAATCCGGCGGATAAATATCAGCGTTGTGAAGGACGACATCGGGATCATTTCTGACTGTTTGGAAGAAATGATCCCGATAGCGAGAAATCGGCATCGGCTTTACTTTTCTTTCAATCTTGACGTTGTCTGCGAGTTGAAGTGTCGCCTCGACAATGACACCCAGCCCCCCATAACCACCGATCGCACCATAGAATAACTCCGCATTCTCGGTACGACTCGCCGACCAGATACTCCCGTCTGCCATGACCATCCTGATCGACGTAACGGAATGAACCAGCGGGCCTTCGCCAATATAGCGCCCGTGAACATTGACGCTCAGCGAGCACCCACCGTGAAATTGGCATAGGTTTGCATGATCTTGACCGACAGATCCGCAGCATCGATATATTCCTGCAGTTTTCGCCAGGTTATGCCGGCCTGAACGGTGATTTCTTTTTCGCCTGCATCAAAGGCCACAACCTCGTCCAGATTGCGCATGTCGATATGCAAACTGTTTGGATAGGCAATCTGCCCACCCTGACTAAACCGGCCACCACCAATGGAAATCGGGCCGGTGCTTCCGGCAATTGCGTTTGAAATTTCTTCTACCGAATCAGGTACGAGTACACGCGCGACGCGAACTCGATTAAGCCCTGTAATATCGTTGACGACTGCATCGTCCGTTGGCCAGCTGAAGTCCGCATCGCCGCTGGATTGCACGACCATCGCTGTGGCTAATACGGTCAGGCCCATGAAAACAGCAATGAATTTCAGTAGCCGACGCATTGAGGAATCTCACTGCTGGATATTTCGAGGACAGTGTTGAGCGCACGCGCGATTTGATGCTATGTACCAAATCCCATCGCATATTAGTGTAATAGCATGGATTATTCTAGCAGGCGGCTTATTGGCACCGTTCTTGCCACAAACCCCGTAAAAAGCTTATCGGCCAATGAGCCAGTCACCGATCCCTCCAGAGAAGAAAATAATTTTCATTACATCTATAGTAACGAATCCCACCGAAATGACTTTTTCAACTTTCTGACGAAGGTATTTCATGCCTCCAAATCATCGCTATCAATGCCATTGCGATACCAGTGGGGGAAAATACCCGTCTACCTGACAAAAATGGTCAACCCTGAAACCCGCGCCCTCGGAACCGGGATCTTTTGCGATACTAAGCACCAGAGAAATGTAGTGCGTTCTGCGATAAGCTCAGAGCAATAGCGGAGGGGAAAAAAATGACTGACAACGTCAACGACAGCGACAAAAATACCTTAACCCGTCGCAAGCTCCTCGCCGGAGCCGCGGCCGGTTTCGCAGTCCAAACTTTGACGGCGAAGTCGGCCGAAGCAAAAGCATCGCCCACCGTTCTGATTACCGGCGCTAACCGTGGAATCGGTCTGGAACTGGCGCGTAACTATGCCCAGCAGGATTGGCAAGTCTATGCGACGGCGCGACGCCCGGAAGCGGCCGACGACCTGAAGGCCATCGCCGCCAAGCACCCGAAACTGAGAATTGAACAGCTCGATGTTCTCGATCACGAGATGATCGACTCACTCGCAATGAAGCTGGACGGTCAGCCGATCGATGTATTGCTGAACAATGCAGCTATTTTAGGGTGAGCCGAACGATCAGAAATTCGGCGCGCGCGACTACGCGCTTCTACAGCGCATAATAGCGACGAATGTCACCGGCCCGATGAAAATGGCTGAAGCTTTCGTAGAACATGTTGCGCGCAGCGACGAAAAGAAAATTGTAGCAATTACCAGCGGCCAGGGTTCTATCTCAACGCTACGCAGTTCCGGCATTGTTTTCTACAATATGAGCAAGGCGGCTTTGAACATGGGCATGCGCTCTAACTCGCTCGAGCTAAAACCACGTGGGATTACCGTCGCATTGATCTCGCCAGGTGCAGTGGATACCGAAATGATGCAGTTAGCACTTGACCGCGCAGGCGTTAAATTTCCATTGCTGACGCCTGTTGACAGCGCCGCAATGGTGATCGACGTGATCAGCAAATATGGTCTCGACCGAACCGGCACATTCCTGTCACATGAAGGTACAGAAATACCCTGGTAAGTTATGAAGCTATCACTGCAGTTTTTCACAGCGTCACATCTGCCCGTCGATCGGTAGCAAACTAACGAACCCGCCGACACAGCCATCTGGACGGGATCGGCCCGGAGGCATTTGAACGTGCCCATCCGAATGCTTTTCGCGTTCAGCCCTCGATAGGTCGTGATTGCACCAGGATTCCGTAATCTTTCTCGCGGCGTTTTATACCGTACTGGTAGCAAATCAACGAGGCCAGCAAGAGCAACAGTAATGGGTCCACTGAACCACCGCCACCACCGCCACTGGCGGTAACCACCAATTCCTCGGTGATGTTGGGGGTGGCATCGCTGTTATCACCGACACCGTCACCATCGCTGTCCGCCCACTCGTTGGGATCGTTCGGGAAGGCATCACCGTTGTCACCAACGCCATCGCCATCACTGTCGGTGGTCTCGTTCGGATCGTTCGGGAAGGCATCCGCGTTGTCACCGACGCCATCACCATCGCTATCGGCCCACTCGGTGGGATCGTTGGGGAACGCATCACCGTTGTCGCCAACGCCATCGCCGTCCCTGTCTCTTGTCTCGTTGGGATCGAGCGGTAAGTCATCTCTGTAATCGTTGACGCCGTCACCATCAGTATCCGGATTCAATGGATCTGTGCCGGCGATAGCCTCATCGGCATCACTCAGACGGTCATTGTCGTCATCTGTATCTGCGTTGTTGCCCACGCCGTCACCATCGGTGTCCACGGTCTCGGTGGGATCGTTGGGGAAGGCATCCGCGTTATCGCCAACGCCATCACCATCGCTATCCACGGTCTCGCTGGGATCGTTGGGGAAGGCATCACCGTTGTCACCCACGCCGTCGCCGTCGCTGTCCACGGTCTCGGTCGGATCGTTCGGGAACGCATCCGCGTTGTCACCCACGCCATCACCGTCGCTATCGGCGGTCTCGCTGGGATCGTTGGGGAACGCATCACCGTTGTCACCGACGCCGTCGCCGTCGCTATCGACGGTCTCGTTCGGGTCGTTCGGGAAGGCGTCCGCGTTGTCACCCACGCCGTCGCCATCGCTGTCCGTTGTCTCCGAAGGATCGTTCGGGAAGGCGTCACCGTTGTCGCCCACGCCGTCGCCGTCGCTATCCACGGTCTCGGTCGGATCGTTCGGGAAGGCATCCGCATTGTCACCAACGCCGTCGCCGTCGCTGTCGGTGGTCTCGCTGGGATCGTTCGGGAAGGCATCCGCGTTATCGCCTACGCCATCACCATCGCTGTCCGTGGTCTCGTTCGGATCGTTCGGGAAGGCATCCGCGTTGTCACCGACGCCGTCACCATCGGAGTCTGCCGTCTCGGTCGGATCGTTTGGGGAAGGCATCGCCGTTGTCGCCAACGCCGTCGCCGTCGCTGTCGGTGGTCTCGTTCGGATCATTCGGGAACGCATCCGCATTATCGCCGACGCCATCACCATCGCTGTCAAACCACTCGGTGGGATCGTTCGGGAAAGCGTCACCGTTATCGCCGACCCCATCGCCATCGCTGTCTGCCCACTCGGTGGGATCATTGGGGAAGACATCTTCGTCGTCATTGACCCCGTCATTGTCGTTATCGGGATCCAGATAGTTGGGGATGCCGTCTCCGTCAACATCACCCGTATATTCCGGATCGTTGCTGAGCTTCACCGTTGCCGAGTCGGAAACAGGATCCTGACCCGGGTTCGTCGCGTCAGCCGTAGCCACGTTCAGTATGTCGATCGTCCGGCAGGTGTTGATTTCAACCGGGAATGGGGCGATGAAGTCCTTCAGTACCGCCGAAAATGGCGTAGAGGAACGCCCTTTCACGAACGCGGACAGGAAGGTCTTGCAGTTCCCTTCAAAGGTCTGGGACAGGTTTATGAGCGCTTCGCCAAACGACTGGTCAGGCAGGAGTCCGCCGTTGAGGGGATTGGGTTCGCCGTTCGGAATGGTGCCGAATAACAGCGGGTCATTAACGGCCGCGAAGCCAGTGCCTTCAATGCTCAGCGAGCGTGGATCGCCCCAGCGAAACGTATCGCCATCCCACTCGCGGAGCGTTAACACGACGACGTTGCCGCTGGATTCAAAATCAAAGCCGATCAGTACGTCGCCGTCCGTTCGTATCGGGGTGACACCATTCGCGGTCTTTACATTCGACTGGTTCAATTCGAAGTCGAAGTTGGCCGTGCCGAGCGAGTTAGCGCGTATCCAACCCAGCGCCAGGAATCCGATGCCATCGACCTCATCCTGTGCGATCAGGAAGTTCGTCAAATCGCTCTTGTTGGGTGGGACGGTTGCATCCTGCACGGTCGGCACGGGATCGTCTTCCTTGGCGCCGTCCGTGAAAGCATTGTCATCAAGATAATCCGGTGACAGGTCGATCAGCGGCGGATCGAGCACATTGAGCAAGGCTAACCCTTCGCTGGCCCAGTCAAGCGCTGAATTGCCCCCATCGTCAGTCAGATTGCCATCGATTTCGAAATTACTGCCGAGAGTTCCAGATCCGCCTGGCTCACTCGACCCGTTGGACCCGATCTGCAGGTAATTTTCCGGCACTGTCACGGTTAAATCCACCGTGAAGCTTGCTTCATCGCCACTTTCGACCTGATCCGGGGTCGGGTCTTTTGCCAGGGTACCGATATCGCAGGTCAGCGTGGCGCCGTCCTCTGAAACCGTGCAACCGGGCGTGGTGGTAACCCACGGCAACGGAAACAGGTTCTCCGCCGGGTTGCCCGCGGGTGGGAGCGCATCCGTGAGCGTAACGCCCAGTGCATCGCCACCGCCTATGTTTGTGACAGTGATGGTGAATGCCATTTCAACGCCCGGGATAATGACGGGTGCGACGGCGGACTTCACAATCTTGAGTTCGGGTGGGATGTCGTCGTTGGTGAGAGTGCAGGTCTTGTTGTCGCGATCGTCAATTCAATGCTGCCATCCTCGGCGCAGTCACCACCCCAGGTCAGGGCCGTGTAGCCGGGCAGGCTGGTTTCCGACACGGTATAACTCCCCGCGTTGAGAGCGTTCGGCGCTCCGGAATCGACCTGAATGTCGTCGATGAACAACGAGAAGTCACCGACGATCAGGAGGCCGCCATTATCATTGAGGACGTTCTTGACGACCGTCAGGACCGGCTGAATATCATTGTTGACGATGACGCAGATGGCCGACTCACCGACGCCGAGGGTAATCGAGCTGCCGTTCTGGCTGCCACCGTCGCAGCCCCAGCCGGACGCCGCGTAATTATCCGGGCCAAACTCGGACAGGGCGTAGGTACCGGCGGAGAAGTTGCCGTCACTGCTTGCGCTGCCGGCACCGGAAATCGGGGTCGGGCCTGCGGCGCTCAGGGTCCAGTCACTGGCCTGTGCGGTGCCGCCGTTGTCGTTAGTGACTTGCTTGACCAAGGTCAGGCTCGGCGGCTGGTCGTCGTTCGTTATCGTACAGCTGCCGCCACCGGAACCAACGGTAATTTCGTTGCCGTTCCGGCTAACGTCACCGGAACATGACCAGCCGACTGCCGAATAGCCCAAGGCGGGCCCGCCGGTTTCATATATTTCGTAAACGCACTGTGCAACGTTGTCGGAGACGCTCAACGAACCGCTGACGCCACTGTCGGAATCGGACCCGGCGAAGCCGCTGGCGGTACAGGTGCCCGAAGAACCAGCCTTCAAGCTTGCGTTCAATGTCCAGGCCGAAGCTGCGACCGTACCGCCGTTGTCATTGATAACGTTTTTGAACAGCGTAAAGCCTGCCTGCGGCTGTGGCTGCTGCGTATTCGTAACCGTGCAGACTTTGTCAGTGCGGGTCGTGATCACGTCCGCGCAATCGCCGGAAAGATCCGCCACATAGCCTGGTGGTGAGGTATCAGGGTCGCCGCAGGCAACTTCAGATACGTTGTACTGGTTGCCGATGGCAAAGGTGAACTGGGTTCCTGTGTCGTCGCCGGGAAACTCCGGCGTATTTTCGTCGTCATTCAATGCAAGGCAGAAGTCCGATGCCTGTGACGTACCGCCATAGCCGTTAACGACCTGCTTAATTACGGTTATCGTGCCGGTGAGCAGTTCATTGGTGATGACACACTCGGTTGTCTCCGACAGGTTGACCGAAAATCCCGTCGTACCATCCGTATCCGGAGCGGGTTTGTTACACACAATTGACTGGAGTTCGAAGGTGGGTTCCCCGGTCAGATCCTCCGTCACTTGATAATTCGAGCCCGGTATGACAGTAATCCGCGCCGTGCCGCCGTCGTCGATAAGGGTACCCGTAGCAGACGCGCGCGGGGTGTAATCGATGTCTTCCCCGCCCAGGCGTTGCAAGGTGTAGGCGAAATTACCGATTTCACCGGCCGGTTGCGTGGATTTGCTGATATTGACCGTCCCGCAATTGGAAATGGTCAGGACTGACGCAACATTGGCCAGCACGGTGTCCTTGTAGTCGGCACTATCGGAGTTACCGGTAACGGTGCCTGGAATCACGTTGGCAAAATTGAAGCAGGTATCCTGCGTACCGAAGATCGCGTCGGTCAGGTTGATCGCACCTTCGCCCCTGGAGCTATCGGCGTTCAGGGAAGCAACCGCGAATCCGAATGCAGACAGGTTGATGCCAGCGTCGAAAACCGTGCCATCGAATGTTCGCAGGATGATGTCAGTGTCGCCGCCGCCGAAATCCCAGACGATCATGAAGTCGCCCGCCTGGCGATTGGCCCACGGATTACAGGAATTGATCAGGGCTGTTTCTTCGGCACTTTCCGGCTCGATTTGGTCGATCCCCGAGTAATCGCAAGCCGGATTGGCCTCCGCTGACTGCAACTCATAGGCAATGACACTACTGCCCGTATTCGCGTCACGCTCCCAGGCGAAATACAGCCAAATGTCGCCGGTCAGATCTTTTTTCGTTTCCAGCCAGATCGTCCCAATGTCGGTGGAACTGTTGGGATTGGTGAAGCCGAGCATTGGCGGCGTGGCTGTATGGATGACGCCGAGCTTCGTGTCTGACGAATTGACCGGCCCAAGCTCGCTGATGCTACCGACCGGGTCCTGGAATTCGAAACAACAATTCGCATCGGGCACGACACCATCGATATTGTATGGCACTTGTGCCAGGCTTATTGTCGGTGCCAATAGGAAGGTGGCTGCTATTTTCGTAACAATAGCGGTCAGCTTGCAGTTTAGTTGTTGTCGCTTGCTCGGAAATTCCATTTCCATTCATCCTTTGTTGTGTCCACTTTGCTCGTGGAAGCGGCCGGTTGCGTTGTAGTTCGTTGTGCGTTTAAGCCGCGTGCATTGTTATCAATAATTATTCTGCGGATCCTTGTGTGTCAGCGATTCGCTGCCCAAAATGCGGTGAAAAGCCGGAACTAACTTCGTGATCGAAATCATCTAGTTCAGCCTCACCGTTACGTCATAACCCTGTCGACTCAGATCGTGCTCGATGTCGACAGTGCGAAATCCAGGAGCGTTGATTCGTAGTGAATGAGGCCCCGGTCCCAGATTGCTGAAAGCAAAATGGCCCTGCATATCTGCCGCGGTCCGGCGCGTCGCTTTCGTTGTGATGCCGTCGGCTTGGTAAAACCATTGCAGTACGATCCGGGACGCCGGCACCGGATTGTCTTGCGCATCAATGACGATGCCGCGGATTTCATGCTCACCCCAGTCCAGCACGAGCGGTAAATGCAGCTTGTCGCCGGGTTTCAAATGGAGGCCCTGTACCAGGATCGACGGGTTGGACTGGCTGGCCACGACAAACTCGCCCGCCGGCGCTGCCGGGATTTCGAAGTTGCCGAGTTTGTCGGTGCTGACCAGGGCGTTCGGCTTGCGCGACCCGATATTTCTCAGCACCAGGTCAAAATCCGGAACTGGCACGCCGTTCCGGGTAACGAGTCGGCCGGTGCCACGCGCCGAATGCGTAAGGTGCGGCGCGGACGTTCAATTCGGCCGTATCGACGCGCATGTGCACGGGTTGTTGATAGTCTTTGTGGTCGGCCCCACCGAATACGATCAGGCGATAGTCAGCCGGAGATTCGACGATAGGAAATGTGTATTTCCCGTGGCGATCCGTGGTCGTGTTATAGGTTCGCTGCGCCGATCGCGGCCGAAGCTCAACTGTACGTCCCGCTAAGGTTTCTCCTGAGTCGCTATACACCGTTCCGTTCAGTGCGGTCCAGGATTCGACCGGATGCATCACAACGTTCACGACAGCACCGTTCGGCGCACCAGGATGCTGAAGTTGAACTTTGCCGGATTGCTCCCGATAGCCGGGTCTCTGGAACCGCAACGTGAATGAGTTGATCGCTGGCTTTAGAGTAACCGTGAGCCGGAAACGCCCATCGTCGCCAGTCAACACACTGGGTTGGCCGAGCAAAATCGGCAGTACTGTGACGCCTTCCAGCGGTTCACCCGCGGCCGTCAGTACCTGCCCCTCTGCGACCGTCACCGCATTCCGGGATACCACCAGGTCAGCATAATTAACACCGGCACGCGCAGAGATTCGTGCTGATCGATACGGATCCCTGGGTACCGCTGCGAATCGTGTATTCGCCGTCCGGAAGCCCGTCCAGGGAATAAGCACCGAGCGAATCGGTCATCGTCCAGAAGCGCAGTGTCTCAGAATCGGGAATTCGTCTACCTTTGAGTCGTTCAGGTGATGCGACGATCATGACCCCGTTGAGTCCGATGCCCTCGCTGGTCAATACGTGACCTGAGATGGTGTATCCGGATACAGAATCTGACGCGGCGCCGGATTCAGACGCATTGAATGTCTCGTCGTAGTTTCCTGTCTGGCAGCGAAACCCTTTGGCGTCGAGACCGGTTAAGCACAGCTCCGCCATCGTGTATCCGGGACGTGGGGCATGAGAATTCGCTTGATTGTCATGCCAGGCGCGAGGTTTATTGGCGTGTCTGCTTTGCAGACTGTTGGCCGGATAAAATGTGTTTGCATCCGTTGCTGAGGAATCGGAGACTTGCTGAATATCCGTACTCGCCGCAACTGAGGTGCAAGCCGGCGCCCCGTCAGCGTCGGAATAATGATTATGGTTGCAGTCGGACCCCAAAAGTTTTCCGACAAGGTCACCGGGCCAAAGATTGGCCGGCTCAAATGCGATATAACCCGCCGCAGATACTGCCAGGGTCAACGCTACAACTAGCTTAAGTCGATGGCCGGAACTTAGGGTTGTCTTCCCTGACACCCGGCGCGGGCTCTTATCCACGAGCCACTCCTTATTTGTTTTCTTGGTTTAATTATTTGTTATGGCGAGCTTGAACTCGTTTCGCGAGTCTTACAGAGGAACGTCGAGAATTCGGACGGTGAGGACATAATGAATAGGGTCTCGTGAAAAACGTGAGTCAATCCACAATATGCACGGGGGCCGACAGATCGGAGATGCTTATGTCACAGCGCCCCGGAACGCGGGTCTGATAGTTGCTCGCAATTCACTGCAACGCGAGTCGCATTCTGGCCTCGAAGTCAGCGATTGGCGTATGTCTGGAATACTGGTGAGTGCAATTCAGGATGTACCAGTATCGCGAGCGCGGTCGAATTTTTCGATCCAATCGGTCTCGAACTTGCTTGCCGGCATCGGCTGGGCAATATGAAAGCCCTGACCGGTATCACAACCCATCGTGAGCAGCGCCTTCAAGGTATCGGCATTTTCAATACCTTCTGCGACTACTTCCAGGCGAACCGCATGGGCCAGCTGAATAATCGAGTCGACAATCTGCCGATCGGTATCATCAGCAACGATCGGGGCAACGAATGACCGGTCTATTTTCAGTTCATCGGCAGGGAGATCTTTCAGATAAGCCAGACTCGAATAGCCCGTACCGAAATCGTCGATAGCCGTGCGTACGCCCATGTTCCGTAGTTTATTCAACATCACGATATTTGCGCCGGCATCGCGCATAAAGGTCGTTTCGGTGATCTCTAGCAGCAGCTGCTTAGCCGGAAAATTCCAGATATTCAGAGCATTTTCAATAATTTCCGCGAGGTCTGGGTCTTCGAGGTTATCCGGGGCCACATTTATGGCTATCGTGAAGTCAGGAATTCGTTCAATCCAATCAGCCGCGCATCGAAGCGCCGAATTCAGAACAAACCAGAACAGCGCACGCATGCCCTGCGTATTTTCTATTGTGGGCAGGAAGTAAGCGGGTGAAATCGTACCGGCACGAGGGCTCTGCCAGCGAATCAAGGCTTCCGCGCCGGCTAGCCGGCCGGACTGCAGAAATATCTTGGGCTGGTAATAGAGTTCCATTTGCCCCTTTTCCAGCGCCTCTGTCAAATCGAAATTGGTAATTAAGGCCGTGTCCTGAGCGTGCAAAGGTTTCGATTTGCATACGATGTAGGACTCGTCCCGATTGCGCGCCTCACCCAATGCGGTCTCACACTGGCGTAACAATTCCTCTGCATTTACGGCCGTGTCCGGCAACATCGATATTCCCATTCGTGCCTTGACACGAGCTCGGCCCGTGCCAATGGCAATCGGAACTGCAGCGACTTTCGCAATTTTCTGTGCGGCGAGGATCGCGTGACTTTCATTCAATGGATTACTTATGAGTAAGGCAAAGGATGTGCCGCTGATTTCAAAGGTTTGATCCTGATCCCGCGCAATATCGGCTACCCGGAGAGCAGTCTCTTCTAAGACCTTGTCACCACCGAGATATCCGAAGCGCTCGTTGACCTCTTGCAGTCCATCGAGCTTTATCAGCACCAGCGCGATTGTGGACACATCTTCCATGAACCGGAGGTTGTCAATCTCTCTTAATAACAGGGAATAACGAAAATACGGGCTATCGTAATTAGACACCAGAGCGATCCTTTAGAGAAAATAGTCGTTGGGATTAATGCCGAAAGCCCCGGCCTCATGACCGTGGGTAATCCAGCGAGCCTGGCGCTGGCCTTCTTCACAGGGTACCTTTTGTAAATCCAGTATCTTGCTCGAGCGAAAGATTTTTTTGTCCCGGTCCAGGAGCAACATCACCTTCGGTCGTAGACGACGGACTCGATTCTGTTCGATGACGATCGCCACTTCACCCGTGTTGAGTTCCACCAGGCAGCCTGTTGGAAACATACCGAGTGCCTGGACAAATTGCTCGATCAACTGTTTCTGAAACTTCGTCCCGACCATTAAATTGAGTTCACGGATCGCGTCGTAGGATGATCTCGCCGATTGGTGCGGCTGGTTGCTGATCATAGCGTCGTAGCAGTCCACGACGCCGGCGATTCGCCCGTACACCGGGATATCCGCACCCATCAGGCCTTCGGGATAGCCGGATCCATCATGACGCTCGTGATGAGATCCAATCATCGCGACGATATCGTCGTTGATGCCTGGGATGTTCCGCGCGATCTCAACGCCATACTTGACGTGCCTCTGCATGATCGTACGTTCCTCCTGCGTCAACGATGCGGATTTATTGATAATCGAACCAGGAATTTTAGTTTTGCCGACATCGAGCAAAATTCCGCCCATCGCCAGGGTATTCAGACTGTGACGATCGAAGCCCAGGTGCCGGCCCATGATCACTGCCCAGACCGAGGACGCGACCGCATGGTTGTAGGCGAACTCGTCCAACTTGCGCAGATAAACCAGCCATGCCATTGCGTTCTGATTACGTAGCACACTGTCGATCATTGGCGTAACGGCCTGCTCGACGGCGTCGATAGTGAAACCGGCGCCGCTCTTAATGCAATCCAGCACCGCGTGCATTTGCTCCGTGGCAATCTCATAAGCATCAGCCGCACGAGGGGCTTCTTGGGCCGTTGTGACGACATTTTTATAGTGCTTGGGTCGGTTCAGGCGATCCAGTACGGTGCCAGTGGGATCCAGACGACCGATGGCGCGGATGATCTTTTGTGGAATCGTTATCGGTTTTGAAGCAGCGGGTAACCGCGGGCTTCCGTTAAAAGGGTCGTCGACTGAATGGGGTGCCTCGTGAGCCTCCAGGATCGTATCCTTCTCCAGAGCACTTCGCTCAACGCTGATGTAGACATGCTTGCAGAATTTTTGAAGCAAGCCTATCTCGTCGTCCTCGCGGATCTCAAAGCCCTGAAAAAGGAACGGAGTTTCCAGCCACGAGCGATCCAACTGGGCAACGAACATGCCCTTCTGCACATTAACGGTGTGAACTTTAATCCGCATTTCGAATTCCCGAAACACCATTTTTCCGGCGACCGAAATCTGGTGCTGACTGGAATAATACCGGTCAGATTCCGGCGAGACGTGGCGTGTTTCACATTTTAGGCACCTGCACGAAGAGGCTTTCGACACTATCTAACGACCGCCGGTCAACCAACCTCAGTCTGAGCCGTTAATTAAGGTAAACACCTGACATCGGGAATTTGAGACAGGGTCAAACTTATCCATGGCGATAGCCATATGCCCCGATCGCCGACTACGGGATAGTCAGATTATGTCTAACAAGCAAAAAACCACCCGAAGGCGGTCTCTGTGGGGAAATGAATTGCTAGTCTGGACTTCTCTCGGTCTAGCAGGCTGTTGAAAAAGCCTCAGGTGAGTGCACCCCAAGGGCACTTCCTACGGGCGCAAGACAGGCAAGAATCGGGGCGCAGTCCCGGGCAAAAAATGACAAGCGCCGGGGAACAAGCGCAGTGTACACACCAGTACATGAGCATTGTGAGCCGATTCTTAACGCAGTATTGTGCCGCCTGAGGGTTTTTCAACAGCCTGCTAGTGGACACCTGCGGACTATTATTGGAATTACCCCAGCCTGATGGACATTCGAGTTCGTCTTAATTCGAACCCACTTGCTCATTCCCCGGCGTCGAAATCCAGCGATGCCGAATTAATGCAGTAACGTAATCCGCTCGGCTTCGGTCCATCTGGAAACACATGACCCAGATGCGCATCGCAGTTGGCGCAAACGATTTCTTCGCGGCGTATGCCATGACTTTCGTCTACTTGTGTACGAACGCGGTCACCGGCCAATGGTAGCCAGAAACTAGGCCAACCCGTGCCGGAGTCGAATTTTTCATCGGAGCGAAACAGCTCGGTACCACAACAGATGCAGGTGTAAATACCGTCGGTTTTCATGTCCCAGTATTTCCCGCTAAACGCTGGCTCAGTGCCTTTTTCCTGGGTGACCCGATACTGCTCATCGGTTAACTCACTACGCAATGTCTGCTGATCTTTTTTCTGTTTCGTCATCTCAACCTCCGCACTTGGGTCAGTTGTATACCGCAGATGGCGGTTGACACTCAAGTCGCCCGCGTTCGGGCTTTACCAGCCACCGCCGCCGCCGCCTCCACCCCCGCCGCCTGACGAGCCACCACCGCCAGAGGATGAACCGGGTGGCGTGGAGGCCGACGAGATTGCCGAACTGAAGGAATTGCCGATATTGGAAGCAAAACGGCCCATGCGGCTGGGCTGGAAGTCGCCACTGTACCAGTCCGGTTGATAACCACCGCCCTGATCCTGCATCGATGCGAACACTCCCGCAAATCGCTCGCTCCAGGCCTGCTCCACGCCCAGCGCCAGAGCGAACGGTAGATACATCTCGAACAACTCCGGTGTCTTTTCAGGCGGGTTACGCAATTCCAATTCATCTTTTTCGGCAACGTTCAGATACATCGTGAACCCTTCCAGTGAATCGAGAATACGTCGGCCCAGCGGCGTTGGCGCGCGCAATAAATAGTAAAAAACGATGTGTAAAATCAGATTCGTGACGAATAAAAAGACAATACCGGGTGTCATAATTTCAACGGCGAAAAAGATGATGACCATCAATGCTGATAACCCAAAACTTGGAAACAATAACGGTGAATTGGTGAAAAAATAGATTTTTTCATAGTTTCGCTTCAATGCGGCTTTGTGTGCTGCCTTGGCGGCGCCTATCAACTTGTAATTCTTATCATCTAATACAAGCGTCCCACCCTTTTTAAACAGTCTCGCCTTGAGCACAGCTTCACCCGGCGCGAGTTTTACAGTCGAGTCCTGGCGGGTCAGGATGTAATCGTCATCCGGCTTTTCTATCCTCAGGTAACCCTTTACAGCCAGATTGACGACCGCCGCCGTCAGAGCCTTATCGTCATAACTCATCCTGGATATAAACCGCGCCGAGGCCGGGGAAATACTTTTCGGCGGCTTGTAACGAGGAAAAATTACGCCCGGCGCGGGGTCGCGGCCGACTTTTACCCAGACCCGGTACAAATAAACGGCTGATGAGACAAGTAATATCAGAGCGAGCAATAAGGCCAGGTTATCCGTCAGCAGCCAGAGCAACCGTTCAACGACCGTCGGTTCATCGACATGACCCTTCGGCCATCTTGCTACCAGCGTTAGTCCCGCGCGGGGCCCAAGTTCGCCGGTCGAACGGATCATCGCCCGTCGATTGGCCACTTCGGCCTGGTACTCCTGCGCCCTACTGCCCGCATGCCCTGTGTAACCGCTAATCAAGATATCACCTGCGGGCACGGTATCAGGCAAGATGACAGTGGCGCTGGCCTTGTCGATCGGGAACGCCCAGCCGTTGCCGGTTACATTCCAGTACAGTTCGTCGTGATCATCGAAAAACCCAAGCTGGCGATCGGTCCGGTAACTGATCATATAGGTATATGCGCCGGGATTGAGAAAGACGTCGCCACTGCCAATATAAACGCGAACACCATTGCTGAGTTTCTCGGTATGGTATGGCTCCGACCGGCCATCCCGGGTGACCTCGAGCACGTCGAAATCCACAATGTAGCGATTCTCGAACCGGTCGGTGTAACGGGTTGGAAAATCCCGATAGATGCCACGACGAATCTCCCGGCCCTGGGCACGAACACGGATGGTTTCCTCGACTACCATCGTCGCGTCCGCAGCGACGATGATGTCGCTGTGATACGACAAAATGCGTTCGTCCGCTTGCCCCGAGCCCGTCCACGCCAAGCAGCCAACAATCAGCAGGACTCGCAGGATCACTGTCGCGCGACCGTTCGCCATTCAACTCAGCTCGATCTTCGGCGCATCCCGGACTTCTTCGCCTTCAGCCGCAAAAAAATAGGCCTGGCGAAATCTGAATGGCCACGCGATAAGCAGACTCGGGAAAGATTCTATACGCGTATTTAAGATGCGCACGGCTCCATTATAAAATCGTCTTGAGAACTGCAGATAATCTTCGACCTCAACCAACTCTCGCTGTAACTGTTGAAAATTCCTGTCGGCCTTGAGATCCGGATAGGACTCTGCTATTGCAATCAGCCGCTTGATACCGCTCGTTATTTCGTCTTCCAAATGCGCCTTCTCGGCAAGCTTTGAGGCACCCTGGCTCCGTGATCTGAGTTCGATTATGGCGGTCAACGTTGCTTGCTCATAATTCGCATACGCTTTCACTGCCGCAACAAGCTGCGGCACCAGATCATGCCGACGCATCAGCTGTACATCGATATCACTCCAGCCAGCCCGCACCCGGTTGCGGTCTTTTACCAGCCGATTGAAGATGAATATCCCCGCTACAATGAGGCCGATCAGAATAATCAGAAATGTTGTCATCACATAGGATCGTGGGACCTGACACGGGGGGGGAGTATACCCAAGAATTACGTTGTTACTTCGGGGTTTGGAATAGTCGTTTTTCTCGTGTACGTTTACGTCGATGCGGGCCAACGCTCACGACAGAATCCCTGGACAATAATATAGAGAGATCACTATGGCTTACCGGGCAAGATTTAATCCGAATTTTGGCGAAATCGGTGTTCACGTTGCACAGAGATGGCCGGAAAAGCGAATCGTAGCGAATAAAGGCAAGCAACAACACACCCTGGGCCTTGCCTTATCGGGCGGCGGATACCGATCTGCGATCTACAACTATGGAATTCTCAAGGGGCTTTTCGAGATCGGCGTCATCGATGCAATCGATTATGTGTCGGCCGTGTCCGGTGGCTCATGGATCGCCGCGCCATTTTCAACGTCAAATGATTTGCAGTGGTTTTTTCACGATATCCCAACTCATGCGAACCTTATAGAAGAGGGATTCGAAGCCCTGCTACCAAACCCGTTGAGGGTCATCCAGGAAGCAAGGTTGTCCAGAATGGATCCGAATTACATCAGCAACATATTCGGCCGACTCCTGGCGAAAACATTCCTGCGGGAACATGGACAACTCTCACGGTTCAAGTCTTTAGCCGACAAAACAATGATCAAGGACACAGATCGCCCGTTTTTGATCGTCAATGGGACCTTGAACTACAGAAGCCCGGACAGTTTCAGCGTAATTCAGGAATGTTTTGAAATGACCCGGCTTTATTCCGGAGCAAGATCGTTGGGCTACGTTCATTCCAAGGACCTTATGGCGCGCCAGAAGCCCATCCGCATACGCGACACAATTGCGATCTCCGGAGCGGCTGTTGCTGTCCACCTACCTGCGCTCGGCGGTGAAGTTGCCGGTATCGGACTGAGCAGGGAAATCGTGAATTACGCCAGAAACGTTAAAAGTAAGGCACGAGTGTGTGACACGGATCATCTGGATATATCCGACGGCGGGCACTATAACAATCTCGGTGTCGAGTCCCTGATAAATCGTGGCTGCGGATATATTATCGTCTCAGATGCCGAATATGATAGAGAAGCGAAAGACGGCTCAAGATCCAATCAGTCCTACCATGGACTCCGCACTTTGCTAAGTCGAAAACACATTCCGAATCCGCTCACGAAAGAACGAATCGATGAACTCGATGCCGTGAACAAACCGCTTCACCTTATAGCAGGCGGTGATGGCGTTCCGAGTCTCTTATACATCAAACTGAAATCATCGCGAGAGTTCGACGATTTGGCGAAAACCCGACCGTATAACCAGGCCGGATTTCTACGAAATCTATTTGGCAAGGGCGCCTTTGCTTTTGACCCGCACTTCAGCACAGCAAAGCTGGACTATGATTTCTCTGAACATCGAAATTTATCCGAACTCGGGTCCTTCGTCGTCAATCAACACGAAAACGAAATAAAAGGATTCGTTGCACAGTCAACGTAAGTCTTTCTGAAAACGCAGAATACCCTAATGAAATTGGTGTTTTATTTGACACCGAATCTATATATTACGCTATGCATCCGTTCGTCAGTACAGCCATTAAACTCGTGAGCCGGCTTGGTGTTCTCTGCGCACTGCTGACCGGCTGCGCGCCCTCTCCATCACAACCGAACCCTAAGAACAATATGGCCCTTCAACCCCCCATCGCCGATATTCGCCCATACACCGTGGAATCACCGCACGGTGAGCGCACCGATAACTACTACTGGTTACGTGATGACAATCGCGAGGATCCCGATGTGCTCGCTTATCTCGCGGCGGAGAATGCCTACAAGATAGCGGAACTCGCTCATATTAAACGTTATCAGGATGAGCTCTTTAACGAAATTAACGGCCGGATCGAAAAGGATGAGTCGACTGTCCCTTATCATTATCGGGGCTACTATTATTATTCGCGCTATGAGACGGATGACGAGTATCCGATTTACGCGCGCCGCAAGGAATCCCTGGAAAATCCGGAAGAAATACTCCTCGACGTCAACAGACAGGCAGCCGGCCACGACTATTACGCGATCGGCGACCTCGAGGTTAGCCCGAACGGCGCGCTGCTCGCTTACGCTGAAGATACGCTAAGCCGCAGACTGTATACGATCCGTTTCAAGGACTTGAAAACCGGCGAGATATTACCTGACACGCTGACCGGAGCGGCGCCCTCCGTGATCTGGGCAAATGACAATCAGACAGTGTTCTATCTGGAAAAGGATCCGGTCACATTGTTGCCAAAGTACGTCAAGCGTCATCGACTCGGCACAGATCCGGCCGATGACGTGCTTGTGTACGAAGAGAACGACGACAGTTTTTATCCGGACCTCGGCCGCAGCGGCGATGATCGCTTTCTGCTGATCGAACTCGAAAGCACGGTTACTAATGAAATCCGGTACCTCGACGCCGATGATGCAATGGGCGAATTTCGGGTATTGCTGCCGCGCGAAAGCGGCCATGAATTCGACGCAGACCATATAGACGATCAGTGGATCATCAAAAGCAATTGGCAAGCAAAGAATTTCCGTATCCTGCAGGCTGCGGATAACGCCGTCGACGACCGATCGAGCTGGCAGGAAATCGTGCCGCATGATGATGCGACCTTCATCCATGACTTTGACGTGTTCGACGGTTATCTCGTCATCGAGGAAACATCTGATGCGCTGCGTCGAGTCCGGGTGCTCGATCGGGATGGCGGGCAACGGTTCATTGTGCGCGCGGATCAAGCTGCCTATGTCGCCCGGCTGGATATGAACCCGGAACAGAATTCCGACTGGTTGCGGTATTCGTACAGCTCACTGAACACGCCGGATAGTATTTACGAAGTCAACATGCGTACACAAGACCGCAGATTGCTCAAGCAGGACAAAGTACTGGGTGGATTCGACGCCGCGAATTACACGACGGAACGACTCTGGGCCGCTGCTCGCGATGGCGCGAAAATACCAGTGTCTGTCGTCTATCGTAATGGTTTCAAAAAAGACGGCGCGGCACCCATGTACCAATATGCTTATGGGTCCTATGGTTATTCGATGGAGCCGAGCTTCGACGAGGATGTCCTGAGCCTGCTGGATCGCGGCTTCATCTATGCGATTGCCCATGTGCGTGGCGGCCAGGAACTCGGGCGGGACTGGTATGACGACGGCAAGCTGCTGAATAAGAAAAATACATTTACGGATTTCATAGACGTAACGGAATATCTCGTCAAAGCGGGCTATGCTGACCACGGCAAGGTGGTCGCGGTTGGTGGCAGTGCGGGTGGATTATTGGCCGGCGCGGTCGCCAATATGCGGCCGGATCTTTATCATTTGATTGTCGCGGACGTGCCGTTCGTAGATGCCGTTACAACGATGCTGGACGAGAGCATTCCGCTGACCACCCTGGAATTCGACGAATGGGGCAACCCGCAAAACAAGACACACTATGACTACATGCTCGACTATTCACCATACGACAACGTCAAAGCACAGGATTATCCGGCCCTGTGGGTTACCACTGGATTATGGGACAGCCAGGTGCAGTACTACGAAGCAGCCAAGTGGGTTGCCAGACTCCGAGCGTTAAAAACAGATGATAATCTGCTGCTGTTTCATATCAATATGGATGCCGGGCATAGCGGCCGGTCGGGACGTTTTCGTGAAAACCAGGAGCTCGCCATGCAATATGCATTCCTGCTGGATCAGATGGGGATGATTGAGGAACGGGAAGAAGATCAGCCATTGTAGGAGGAAAAAAACATGGACATCGATATCATTCTGAATGAATTCGCATCGCCGCTGGACGCCACAGAACTGGGCCTGCTGGCCGAAAGCTATGGCATCAGAGGTGTCTGGTCATCGAATTACGCCTGGTCTCGGGACCCGTTCCTGACCTTGTCTCCGCTGGCCTATCAGTCCACTCAAATCAGGCTCGGCCCGTTGGCAATCAGTCCTTATGAACTACACCCACTGAAAATGGCCAACTTACTGTTCGGCCTGAATGAAATGAGTCGGGGGCGCGCGATGATCATGGTGGGCGGCGGTGGCGCCGTACTCCAGGCCATCGGCATGAAACGTGAGCGTGCAATTCGGGCAATTCGCGAATGCCTGGAGATCCTGAAAGCCGGCGCCACGGGTAAGTCCGTGAATTACGCCGGCGAGTTATACAAAGTTTATGGCTACAAGGCCGAATGGGCTACTGACACGCCACCCTTGATTTATGTCGGTTCCAACCATCCGCAAACCCGGCGCCTGTCCGCCAGGTTGGCGGACGGCCTGATGACCAGCGATTTCTGCGTGCCATTGATGAAAGAATTTATCGAAAGTACCCATGCGGATCTCAAGGAAGCCGGCAGATCGCCTGCGGAATTCCGGATCAGTAATTTCTGGGCCTGGCATATCAAGGAGGATGCCGCGGCGTCGATGCGGGAAGCGCGGCGCGAATTGATATTGCGCGGTTATCTCGGCGAGCAATATTTCCGGCCATTTTTAAGCGATGACGAGATGCAGCTCATGGCCGCTAACTTTCAGGCCTTCCTCGATGCGTTCATGAACAGCACGGATGTCATAGAGGGCGTACCCGAGGATCTGGTTAACAAGATGATCGACAATATTTCGTTTGCAGGGGGCCTGGATGCGATCGATAAAGCGATTGCAACATTGAACGAGTTTGCAGACATTGGGCTCACGGAAATTGCGTTACGCGTGCACGACGATCCAGCCGATGCGATCAGGCTAATCGGCGAACGGGTCATGCCGAAACTCCGTTAAACTATGACTCATTCTACGTAGCCATAGCCGAGTTCTGTAACGCTCGTCACCAGCCCGTTCTCGAATCGGATCACACGCATCAACCGTCGTGGACCAAAATTGTAGGTCCATTCCTCGACCTGTACCTCTTCCACGGAGCGCGTATGAATTAACAGCTCCTCGCTGGAATTTGCCTGACGAACTCGCTGCCGGCTATGACGGAAGCGTGATGCCGGAATTCCGGAGCGATAAATCGTGCGGACATTCACCGCGGTAGGCTGTCCACAATACTTTTCGATTTTCGACTGATGATCGCCTTCGCTGACCAGTCGGGTTCCGCAACGCAACGCGAGGGCCGACTCCATGCAAAAAAACAGCGCCAGGCCGAGTACTGCGTATCTGAGTCTCATGATCCACCACCTATACCTTGCCCAAGATCCCACCACGTTAACAAGCTCAGCTGAACCCCCGCTGAACGGAGCCAATGGTCAGAAGGCAATCAACCGGATTATTCGCAGTGCGCTCTTTATTCGCTTTGAGGCCAATCCGTGCGAATACACGAGTCATGTCACAGCGGTGCTCGTAAACGGAGTCGTGACGTCCAGGAAATAACGACCTGCGCCCCATCGGCCAAGTCGTGTAAATCAAGTTAATGCGACAGCACTGCCGCGTATCAATCAGGGATTCTTGACGTAGGCATTCTTGCGAAGGTAAAACCACCAGTTGATGACGACACAGATCGCGTAAAAGATCGCGAAACCATACAGGGCGTACTCGGGTGTCGTCGCTTTGATTTGCTCGCCAAAAACTTTCGGGATGATGAAGGCCCCGTAGGCCGCAACTGCGGAAGTCCAACCGAGCACCGGACCACGTCGCTCCTGATCGAACACAATCGCAATGGTCCGGAACGTTGAGCCGTTACCGACGCCGGTCGCGGCAAACAGGATAATGAACAACACGAAGAACGGCCAGAAAAATTCCTCGGGCGTGGCCGACTGGTAGGCCTCGCCCATGAAGAATGCGACGCCGAGCGCCGACAGGATCATGACGATCGACACGATCTGCGTCACCAGCGCGCCACCGACCTTGTCCGAGATCCAGCCGCCGATCGGGCGTATCAGTGCACCGATAAACGGGCCCATCCAGGCAAACATCAGCGCGCTCGGCCCATTCGGGTTGACCGCATCATGCACCAGCACGCCGTCCGGACCCGCAACATGCGTAAATCCGAAAATGACTTTAATGGCCAGGGGGAATGCGGCCGAAAAGCCGATAAACGAGCCGAAGGTCATTGTGTAAATCACCGTCATGGCCCAAGTATGCTTATCGTTAAAAATCTGGTACTGGCGTTTCAGGTTCTCCTGCAGTGCACCCCGCGTCAGGTAGCGCAACAGCAACACCGTAGCCAGGATCACCAGCGGCAGCACGATCCACTTACTCAGCAAGCCAAGTCCCGTCGGTGGCGGCAGCAGCAGATAAAGCCCCGCGGTCGCGGTTGCGAACGCGATCAGCAGCAACATCGAAATCTTCAGCATGCTGCCAACCATGCTCCCCGGCTCGGGCGTGACGGAGTCCGTCGTGATGTTATTCATCCCGAACCAGCCTAAGAACGTGAGCGGTATCAGGAATACCAGCCAGATGAAGCCGGCGTTATGCAGGTAGGTCGGTGTCCCGGCCGCAATCTTACCGAATATCCAGCCGCTGCCGTTGACCAGCGTCATCGACTCGCCGCCGAACACGCCCATGGTCATGACCAGCGGCACGAGGACCTGCATGGTCGTCACGCCGAAATTGCCGAGCCCGGCATTCATGCCCAACGCCGCACCCTGCTGTTTCTTCGGATAAAAGAAACTGATGTTGGACATCGAGGAGGCGAAATTTCCACCGCCAAATCCGGATAACAAGGCGAGGAACTGAAACATCCAGAACGGCGTCTCGGCGTCCTGCAATGCGATGCCGGTACCGAACGCCGGGATCATCAATAAAGCGGTGGTGAAAACAATCGTATTCCTGCCGCCCGCGATGCGGATAAAAAAGGTGCTCGGAATCCTGAGCGTCGCACCACTCAAGCCCGCAATCGCGGTCAGCGTAAAGTATTGTGCCGACGTAAACGGAAACCCGAGATTGAGCATCTGTACTGAAATGATGCCCCAGTACAACCAGACCGCAAAACCGCACAACAGGCTCGGGATCGAAATCCAGAGGTTACGGGTTGCGATCTGCTTTCCGGTGCTTTGCCAGAACTGCGGATCGTCGGGATTCCAGTCTTTTAGATTTGCGGCCATTGTCTTGCCTTTCCGATCAGGATCGAATGATTAGATTTGTCGCATTGCCTCCGGGTGCTGCTCGCGCTCCATGGCCTGAATGGTGTTATGCATCCAGAACAGGCAGACGACCGAGACCACCCACATGAACATCCAGCAACTCGTCCACAGGCCCGTGCTCTCGAGCAGGTAGCCGAAAATGATCGGGCAGACGAAGCCACCCAGGCCGCCCAGCACGCCAACCATGCCCCCGACGACGCCAACCTCCTCCGGAAAGTAATCCGGAATGTGCTTGTAGACGGCCGCCTTGCCGATTCCCCAGACACTGCCGAGCAATACGACCAGGAACGCGAAGATCCAGACGTTCGCCTGGAAATAGATCATGGTTACGCCCTTGGCCAGGAGCTCGCGTCGCCCGACCTTCTGACCGACCTCGACGACCGGCTCCTGCCACGTCGTCTTGGTCGGGAACACGACCACGCGGTCATCCAGCTCCTCGAACGACCGGTCCTGTTTTTCGAGTTTATAGCGCTTGCCATCCACCACAACGACTGTCTCGGATACTTCGGTTACCGTGCCGGGCCTGGCCGCCAGAATGCCCTCACCCGGCGAATAGACTTCCATCTTCGGTATCACGAGCATGAAACTGATGGCGACCGACAAGCCGAGCACCCAGTACATGACGGCTCGCGCGCCCATGGCATCGGACAGCCATCCGCCAAACGCCCGAATCACGCCGGACGGCAAGCTGAATGCGGATGCGAGCAGACCCGCAGTGACCAGCGAGACGGTGTAAACATTGAGAAAATACGGCACGAGCCACTGCGAAAATGCGACGAAGCAGCCAAACACGAGGAAATAGTAGAGACCGAAACGCCACACCCGCATGTCTTTGAGCGGCTGCAACATCGTTCTGAGATTTTCCTTGCTCGTAGCGGGCTTCTTGTTCGTCGAAAAGATCAGGAACACGACGCCCATGATCGCCAGGAGCGCCGCATAAAAAATCGGCAACTGCCGCCAGCCCTCGATGTTCGCGCCACCGTCCGTCAATTGATTCAACAGGGTCGGCGCAAACAGCGTAGTCAGAGCGGCGCCCGCATTACCGGCGCCGAAAATCCCGAGCGCCGTGCCCTGCCGTTCTTTCGGATACCAAACGGATGAGAACGCAATACCGATCGAAAAGCTCACGCCCGCCAGACCCCACCCAGCGCTACAGAGCGCATAGAACAGAAAGCTGTCGGCGTAGGAAAGCAGATACATCGGCACGGCACATAACAACAGCAGACCTCCGTAGATCGGTTTGCCACCGTACTTGTCGGTCAGAATCCCGGCCGGCAGCCGGAAAATAGCCCCCGTCAGGACCGGGATACCCATGAGCCAGCCAATCTCGACCGGCCCCCAGTCGAAAACTTCGTTGACGGCCAGGAAGGTGACCAGCACGCCGTTCATCATCCACGCTGCGAAGCACACCGTAAATGCGGTCGTGTTGAGAAACAATGCTTTGTGAGATTGTGCGGTAGCTACCTTTTCCACACTTACACCCTCCGCTGGATAATTACCCGATATTCAATCAAGTGCGCGCGTCAGTTATTGCGGGGCCGAGCCTCGGACCAGGCTGTGTCGGCCTGGCGAATGCGTCTTCTGTCCCAATACCAGATCACAACCTGATACGGACGCATGATGTAGTGCAAGGGCGCTACGATCAGATGCACGAGGCGAGTGAACGGAAATATCAGGAAAATCGAGAAAGCGCCGACGATATGCGCCTTGATGACGAGCGGCATCGCCATGACCGCTTCGGCTTGTGGATTCAGCGTGATAAGCGACCAGAGATACGGCGAAAGATCCGCTGCGAACCATGATGAACCCCAGCGGTAGCCCAGCGCGATCCAGCAACCGAGGACGACCTGCACCAACAGCACCAACTCCACGAACAGGTCCATGGGAGTGGTGACGACCTTGAGTCGCGCGTTAGTCAGGCGCCTCAGAAGCAACATGCAGAGTCCGATGAAAACGGCGACGGCAAACGTAAATGCCAGGCCTTCATGGACCATTAGCCGGGTCGGATCGCTGTTCCAGGCCAACACACCCTTCGGAAACAGGAACGCCACCGCGTGCCCGAGAAAGACCATCAGGATGCCCCAGTGAAACGGAACCGTCCCCCAGAAACCCTGCTTCCCCTCAAGGAACTGGGCAGACAGGCTGGTCACCTTGAATCCAGTCTGGCTATACCGGTAGGTGGTGCCGACAACAAAAACAATAATCGCGGCGTAGGGAAACGCAACAAAAAAGAAATAATTTAGCGAGCCCATCAGCAATCCTCTCCGTCAATACTGCGCGTTGGCATTTTCTTCAATGTCATTTTCAAGATCCACCGACCCCAGGAAATCGTTGGTGCGCTGAAGCGGCATGGTTTCGATCAGCGAGAAATCCTGTTTCAGGACTTCGTACAAAGATTTCAGTGCAAATTTATAGAGCGTAACGGCATCGACCTGCACGGGTGGCGCATCGATCAGGGTCTTATAATGTTTCTTATAAGACTCATTTTTCTTTTTCAGGCGATCAGGGTTAAACTCACCGATCATCTCAAGCAATGCGGGTGCAATAATCGCGTACGCCAGGTCCCGGACCAGTTCTTCATCCTGGAGAATGCTCATCAGGCGCAGTATATTCGGCAGGTAGTCCGCCAATTCCGTGCCGCAGTCATTGCTTGCCTTATGATGCTCCTGGTTCAGGTTCGCCAGCAGTTCACCGCGTTTATAATCATCGCCGAACAGGACATAACCGATATCCAGCGTCGCGATAGCCTGCACGTCGAATGAACGGGTGAACAACTCCTGCATGATCAGCAAATTATCGACCGGCAAACGCTGCAGGAACTCATCGAGTTCCTGCGCGGCCAGCGGATAGCTGCTATCCAGAATATCCTTGATCTGCCTGACCGTTTGCGGATAGTCGACATCCGGGTATTCAAGCAGCCCGGCCAATACGTGATAGTGATTCCGATCTTGCACGTTACAATCCCCTTTCCGCAGAGCCTTCCTTGAAACCAAATCCGATGCTACCTTTCTTATCGCCGGTAAATTCCATCATCTCGATAGCCTGTTCGCGATGCGCGGCAGGGATGACAAACCGATCGTCAAACTTGGCAAGTGAAGTCAGGTAGTAAATATCATCGGCCATACTGGCAGTCAGGCCCGTTTCCTGCAGTGCCTTGCTGGCCTTCTCCTCAGAGATATCTCCGACAGTCTTCCAGCGCCGGTATATCCTGACGGCCATCAGTTTCATGATCCGCGCCTTGATCATCTCCGTATCGCCGGCGCTGAACAGGTTGGCCATGTATTCGAGAGGGAAGCGGGCCTCATCGATGGTGGCAAAAATGTCCTTGGTGCTCGTATCGTAAAGCCAGTCATCGTTCCACGTTTTGGCAACATCGCCGACTTTGCCGGCCTGCGCTTTGTCCGCTTTGCCCAGAGATGCCATGACCGGAAGCAACGGCGGAACATAGAACAACATCGGCAGGGTCCGAAATTCCGAATGCAGCGGTAGCGCCAGGCCCCAATCCTTGACGAATTTGTAGGTCGGTGAAGCCTGGGCCGACCTGATCGTCGAATCGGCAACCCCATTCGCTTTCGCCGCTGCAATGACCTCTGGATCATTGGGATCCAGCATGATATCCATGTGGTTGTTTACGAGATCTTTTTGCTCCGAGGATGCGGCTTCCTGGATCTTATCCGCATCGTAAAGAATGACGCCGAGGTACCGAATGCGGCCCACGCAGGAATGCATGCATGCGGGTGCAAGCCCGGCTTCGAGTCGCGGGAAACACAGGATGCATTTTTCGGATTTTCCGGTGTGCCAGTTGTAATAGGTCTTCTTATACGGGCAGGCCGTCACGCACATCCGCCAACCGCGGCAGACGTCCTGATTAACCAGCACGATGCCGTCCTCACCCCTCTTGTAAAGCGCCCCGGAAGGACAGGATGCGACACACGCTGGATTCAGACAGTGGTTACAAATCCGTGGCAGGTAGAAAAATGCCATCTTCTCCAGTTGGAACATGGCCTCCTTCTCCGCCGGCGACAGGCTCTCCAGGTTCGGATCATTGCGCGCGTAATCAGGCGTGCCGCTGAGATCATCATCCCAGTTCGGACCCATCTTGATATCCATGGGCTTGCCGGTAATCAGTGAGACTGGTCGCGCGGTAGGTTGATCGTCACTGGCCGGCGACTCGATCAGATCGAGATATTTATACGTGAAGGGCTCATAGTAATCATCGATGACCGGCATGCTCGGGTTGTGAAAAATATTCCCGAGGCCTTTTGCCTTGCCGCCGCCCTTGAGGTTTATACTGTTGCCGCTGCCGTTGCCCTTCTTCTCCCAGCCGCCGTTATAGATGCGCTGGTCTTCCCACTTGCTCGGGTAACCGGTGCCGGGTTTGGTCTCGACATTATTCCACCACATGTATTCGGCACCTTTACGGTCGGTCCAAATATTCTTGCAAGCGATCGAACATGTATGACAACCGATACATTTGTCCAAATGAAAAACCATTGAGATTTGCGATCGTATATCCATTTTAATTCCTATCTGGACCTGGCCATGCTGTGTACTTACCAAACAACCTTGTTCATTTTCTTGACAATCACGTGAGTATCCCTGTTCGGCGCAATCGGACCCCAGTAATTGAAGTGATAGCTGAACTGGCCGTAACCACCGGACAGGAAATTCGGTTTCAGGTGAATCCGCGTGCAACTGTTATGCCCACCGGCACGCTTGTTGCCCCGCTCCTGCGATTTCGGTATGCCCGTCGTTCTCTCCGGCACGTGATAGACGATGCAGACGCCGCGCGGGATCCTCGAACTCACGACGGCCCGCGTGCAGTACACGCCATGGTCATTGAGGACCTCCACCCAGTCGTTGTCCTGGATACCCAGTTTCTCGGCATCAACTTCACTGAGCCAGCAAGGTTCACACCCGCGAGACAACGTCAGCATCCGCAAGTTTTCCATATAGGTTGAATGGATATGCCACTTGCCGTGCGGCGTCAGGTAATTAAGCACCAGCGCCTCGCCGTCTTTCAGGGTTTGTTTCAGATCCCCGTATAACTCGGGTTTCGGCGCCGGTTTGTAGGTCGGCAAGTTTTCACCGTAGGCGATATACATGTCCTGATCGAGGTAAAAGTGCTGGCGACCGGTCAGGGTTCGCCACGGCACCAGTTTGTCGTAGTTATAGGTATATGGTGCATAGGCTCTGCCGTCCTTCATCAGACCGGACCATAGCGGCGACGTGTTATACCGTCTTGGTTGCGCCTGCAGGTCGGCATAACGAAACTTGACGTCTTCGCTGCCTTTGGCCAGGTCCACGAGTTCGAGGCCGGTTTTCTTCTCCATATATTCGTACGCACGGACGGTCAGCTTGCCGTTGCTAAGACTGGAGAGATGGAGCACGGCGTTGCAGGCATCCACATCCTCTTCGATGGTGGGATAAATCTTGCCTTCGTACTCGCGGACCGGGAAATGGTTTGACTCGACCATCTCATCGTAAACATCTTCGCAGGCGTAGTGATTACCGTGAGCGCCCAGACCGGTGTTCTTGATGTTGTCGCCCAGGGTGATGAACTTCTCGTAGATCTGCGTATAGTCACGATCCACGATGGCGAGCTTGTGCATGGTCTTGCCGGGAATCGCCTCGACTTCACCCGTGTACCAGTCCTTGACCCTCGGTTGGGTTATCTCGTCGGCCGTATCGTGCGCCAACGGCGCCGTAACGATATCCTTTTGCGGCTCCGAGAAATGCTGCGTCGCCAGGTCACTGGTCGCTTTGGCGAGATCGCGGAAAATATTCCAGTCCGTCTTCGATTCCCAGACGGGCGCCACCGCCTCCGACAGCGGATGAATGAACGAGTGCAGATCCGTGCTGTTCAAATCTGCTTTCTCGTACCAGGATGCCGCGGGTAGCACGATGTCGGAATACAGCGCCGAAGAATCCATGCGGAAATTCAGGTCGACGACAAGATCCATCTTTCCGACGGGGGCCACATCAGTCCATTTGACTTCTTCCGGGTGATCCTCTGAATCCTCGGCAATACCATTGGAATGCGTGCCCAGGTAATGCTTCAGGCAGTATTCGGTACCTTTCATGCTGCCGACGATGGCGTTGCCTCGCCAGATATACCAGACCCGCGGATGATTTTCCGGAGCCTCCGGGTCGGCAATGGAGTACTCGATCTCCCTGGACTTGAGCTTCTCGAGGACATTCTTCTTGATCGCCTCATCGTCGGTCGCGCCCTCATTGATAGCTGCCTTGGAAAGTTCCAGGGTGTTTTGCTTGAACTGTGGATAAAACGGCATCCAGCCATTGCGCACCGACTTGAAAATCGTGTCCGCAGTATGCATGCGGGTCATTTCGTTATCGGGAACGGTGTTGTATCGTGAGTACTGACCGTCGTAACGGTACTGACAGGTATTGATGTAATGCCAGATCGGTGCCTGCTGCAGCCGGGCTGCATTCTGCCAGTCCTTGGCAAACGCAATGCTGGCCCACGAATCCATGGGCGCCAGTTTTTCCTGGCCGACGTAGTGGTTCAGGCCGCCACCGTTTCGGCCGACGCAGCCGCTCAGCATCAGGGCCATTGCCCCGGCGCGATACATCAGGTTGGCGTGGTACCAGTGGTTGATGCCGGCACCGATGATGATCATGCATTTGCCCTTGGTGATGTTGGCCGTGTTGGCCCACTCCCTGGCGAACTGCAACACGGTGTTCGAATCGACACCGGTGAAGATTTCCTGCCAGGCCGGCGTGTAAGCCGCATCCTTGTCGGTGTAATCGGCCGGGTATTCACCGGCGAGTCCTCGATCGACGCCATACTGGGCCATGGTCAGGTCGTAGACGGTGGTAACGAGAATGCTGTCACCGCATGCCGTCTGAACGCGCTTGACCGGCACACCCCTGAGGGCTTTGATGTCCAGCCCCCATTCGTCGAATTCGGCTTGAACGACGTCGTCATTATCATTCAGGAATGTGAGCACCGGATCGTACGGCTTGTCGTCCACCGCATTCTCCAGCTTCATGTTCCACTGGCCGCCTTCCTTGTCCCAGCGATGCCCCATGGCGCCCTTCGGAATCACGAACCGGCCGCTGTCGGCGTCAATACTGACGAACTTCCAGTCGCCGTTGGAAATATCCTGGTGCTCCGCAAGTTCATTGGCGCGCAGCATCCGGCCCGGCCGATAGTGACCATCCGCCTCGTCGAGCCGCACCAGCATTGCGCTGTCGGTGTATTGCTTGACGTAGTCAATGAAATACGGTGTCTGCTTGTCGTGGTGGAACTCCTTCAGGATCACGTGCGAGACGGCCATCCAGAACGCGCCGTCGCTGCCGGCGTGCAGCGGCACCCACTGGTCGGCATATTTGCAGACCTGGGAGAAGTCGGGGGAGAAGACCACCGCCTTCGTGCCGTTGTGCCGGGACTCGGCGAAGAAGTGGCAATCCGGTGTGCGCGTCATGTTCAGACACGCGCCCATGTCGGCAATCATTTTTGCGTTGTACCAGTCAGCGCTCTCACAGACGTCCGTTTGCTCGCCCCAGATTTCCGGGAATGCCGTTGGTAAATCACAGTACCAATCGTAGAAACTCAGATTCACGCCGCCAAACAGCTGCAGGAATCTGCCGCCGGCCGCATAACTCAGCATTGACATCGCCGGGATCGGCGAGAAGCCGATGACACGATCCGGGCCATACTTTTTGGCGGTATAGATATTGGCCGCGGCCATTATTTCCAGGACTTCGTCCCAGCTCGCCCGGCGAAAACCGCCCTTGCCGCGGGCATTTTGATAGGCCTTGCGTTTTTCCGGGTTTGCCTGCAAAGCCTCCCAGGCCAGCAATGCGTCGCCAGTCTTCTTCTTTTCGTCGCGATACGCGTCGATCAATGCACTTCTGATCAGTGGATACTTGATCCGCAGCGGGCTGTACAAATACCACGAGAAAGAGATCCCTCTCTGACAGCCCCGGGGTTCATAAGGCGGGAGCTTATCTTCCAGCAATGGATAATCTAATTGCTGCGTCTCCCAGACAACGATGCCGTCCTTGACGTGAATTTGCCACGAACACCCGCCCGTGCAATTCACCCCATGGGTGCTGCGGACGATACGATCGTGCTGAAAACGATTTCGGTAAAACTCTTCCCAATTTCGAGTTTCCGGTGAAATGATGTCTTTTATCCAGCTCATGCTTTATACCCGTCTTGAGTTTGCTTCGATTGGCTCATACCAACCGATCGTTACTGACCGTCCGAAACTGACTTGATTTGCCGATCATAGATTTCCTGATTCACGGAACCGACTTTTCGGCCGCGCCACACAACTGCAAACAGGGCAAACAGAATTGCAGCGCCTGCCAGGCCGCTGATGAAAAGCCCTATTCCATAGTCCCGTGGGAGCTGGTTGTACTCCTCGGAGTCGGCGTACTCTAAAAAAGCCACCATGGAAATGACTTCCTCGTCAGTGAGTGATTTGTCCTGATAAGCCACCTGCATGACCGGGAACGGTGCCTGCCCGAGAATCGCTTTGACCCCGGCGCGGCCCATTCTCGAGAATACTGTCGTCAATTCAGCGGCTAACACACCACCGCCAATTACTGCATCATTTCTTACGTCGTGGCAGGAATTGCATGCCGCCCCACCATTTTCGAACCGGATACTGCCCTGGAAAAGTTCCTGACCCTTGAGAATATCTTCCTCTGAGGGTGGCTGAGCGGCTGTGGCAACGGGCTGAACTGCCTCGGTTGCATCCTTCGGGTCAACGGCCATGGCCCCCGAACTCGCGGTTTTGATGTAAGTCAGAACGTCTTTAACCTGCTGCTCCGATAAAATGGAATCGGGCATCAAAATACTGTTGTATTCTTCAAACACGGCAATTGCATCGGCGTCACCACCTTTGATCAGCGACTGCGATGAAAGAACGAACTTTTCAAGCCACCCTTGAGACCGTCGGTCATTGACCCCGGCCAGGTCCGGTCCAACCAGCCTGCCGCCACCGATCGTATGACAGGCAAAACAGGTCGTCTTGAAAACCTTTTCACCCGGATCCTGCGCCCAACTGACGCCGTGTGGCCCGATGAAAAGCATAACTATCAACGCCCCTGCAGAGGGGGCAGATCCCTTTATCGAGAAACCGCTGAACATGTGACCAACCCTTTAATTGTTGGGAAAAACTGCGCGGAACGACCCAAGTCGTAACTTCGAATCAGGCATGAGACTACCGGAATCCTCCCATTGTGAAATACGTAATATCCGTCATGGCGTAAGTATTGCGGGGCCTCCGCATACCCCCCGGTCCGCTAGGTCGGAAAGCAAATATCGGCATGCTGAAGGCCGCATGGTGAGAAGTCCGTTGACGACTGAATTTCGCGCCTGGAGGGCTGCATTGCAATAAAAAAACGCCCACCGACAGTGAGCGTAATTGACGCGTATTGGTTGAATCCAGAAAGCCCTGGAATTAGCTCCTGACTTTCTTCCGCGCTGCTTTCTTCGCCGAACGCGCTTTCTTCTGTGCAGCCGCAACCTTCTTTTGCGCCGTCTTTTTCGCCGCAGCCGCTTTCTTCTTGGCGCCTGCTATGATCTTTTTCTTAACGGATGCGGGTGGACCCTTGATACCCGCCTCGCGTGCGATATGCTGAATCAGCTTCGCCGCAAACACTTTTTTCTCGGCTGCTGCCTTCGCTTGTTCGGCTTTCTTGGTCGCGTCCATCGCACCCCGTACAGCCTTACGAACTGCATCACCCATCACCTTTTTTTTACGAGCAGCTGATGGGGCCTTTTTCTTCGAGCTTTTCTTGGTAGCCATATTTCGTGTCCTCAAAAAATAAACCCACGTTAGTCTACAAGTTCAGCCGTTGCATTAAACTAAGTAATACTACTTAAACATCTACAGCGCGAAATCGGCCCGATCAGACTAAAATCTCAGACATCGAAAAATATGCGATCGATTCCGCGAGGACATTCTGCCGACATGGCTGCCGTTCGAAAAAAGAAAACCCGGCCTACGCAAAAATACGCGCAACCGAACATTTCGGAAACTGTGGATAGATACGAAATTTACGAAGCTGCGGTTCAGAATGTTGAGGAACAATGTAATTTCATTGATTACATGTTTAAGGCTATCCGGGACAGAAAAGCCAGGAGCTTTCGTGAGGATTTCTGCGGCACAGCAAGCGCATCGTGTGAATGGGTTCGCCTGGGGCGGAAACGTTCCGCCGTCGGTGTCGATATTGACCAGAAAGTTCTGGGTTGGGGTCGGGATCATCGCCTGAGCAAGCTGAAAGAAAAACAAAGGCTGCGTGTCAAGCTGATTCAGGGAGACGTCATAGAGGTGCGGGCAGAACCGGTCGATGTCGTTAGCGCGTTTAACTTCAGCTACTGGATATTTGATACGCGTGCCAAACTACGCCGCTATTTTGAAACTGTACATGGAAACCTCAAGCCGGACGGCGTGTTTTTCCTGGATGCATTCGGCGGCCACGATGCATTTCGGGAGCTAAAGGAGAAAATGAAGTTTACAGGTTTCACCTACATATGGGATCAGGCCCGGTACTCGCCGGTGACGGGCAAAATGGAGACTCATATCCATTTCAAATTTCCCGATGGATCCATGCTGAAAAAAGCCTTTTCCTATAATTGGCGCCTCTGGACTCTCCCGGAAATCCGGGAAATCCTCGAGGAAGCGGGTTTTCGGAATCCCACGGTGTATTTCGAATACCGGGATGAGAACGGAGAAGGCCTCGGTGAGTGGTATCCGGAATCGAAAGGGGCCGCAGACTCCGCCTGGGTGGCAAATATCACGGCGGAAAGATAGACCGGCAAACGCGTACGTCCAATGCACCGCACGGTCGCGCCAGGCGCCCACCGACAATTTCATCGGACAGACAGTCTCCGATCACGCGGCAAACGCACTTCGCAAATCCGCTGTTGGAGGCGGACTTTCAGAGACTCTTTCCGCGGGAATAAAGCGGACCGCAGGGAGCCATCCCAAGGAAAGAGTCTCTGACAGTCCGCCGCAAAATCCGGCACATTGCAAGAATTGCCAATGTGCCTACCAGCCGAATCCGTTTGCCATACATTCGGCCTTGTTGGCGGCATACGCTTCGCTGGGATGGCTCCCTGCGGTCCGCTTTATTCCCTGCGAAGCGTATGCCGCCAACAAGGCCTGGCTAGGTCAGGACCGTTCGGCATCGGCGAACCCATACATCACTCGCTTTACAGGGCCTGTAATATTAAGTCCGACGAACACATCATTTTATTGATAGTCGCTTGGCTTTTTCACCAATAACAACGATACTCCGTAACCGTCGCAACAACTCAAGGGAGGTGATTCAAATGTCTAGTGAGAATACACGGGTATCAATGCAGCCTGAGGATCTCAGTGGGATAGTGGAGCAGCCTTCGCTCTTCAGCTGAGATTCACGGATCAACATAGATCCCGAGGTTGAAGATATTCGATCTCACGGAGGGCCGCGAAACGCGGCCCTTCTTTATTTGTATCTAAGGAACCTCTGATTAATCCTGGCTATCTGCTCATCGCAGCTCCAGTGTCGCCCGGCCGCCCGTCAGCTCGGATACCTGGCCATCCCGTAGAAAAGTCATCGCGGTCTCATCTTCTTTCATGTACGCATCCAGAAACGCCGTGCTGACGCCGTCGATAATTTGCAGAGCGTCGTAATCCTTCGGTCCCGGAACATCCTGCTTACAGATCAATCCGCCAAGATAATGATCCATCCCGTCTACGAACAGGTAATGATTCGGCGTATCCGGCATTACCCGGTCCTTCGGAAACACCACGCCCTTCGTCGCGCTCTGACCAGGCCTTTTGGGCATGCCGCCGTAGTCGTTCGTGCCAGTGGCGATGAATGTCGGTATCGCCACCGCCTTCCACGGCGCATCCGGTATCAGGCGATTGTTGCCCGGGTCACTGACCAGCAATAGCGCATCAAAACGTTCATCGCGGTAATTCACCTCGGAACCATCCTGCGGATCGACAAACACCAGACCGGTAAGGCGCAGCGCCGTGGCACCACCCATCGAATGACCGGCTGCGACCAGGCGTTCCGGATCCATCTTGCCGGTCAGTCCGGCAACCAGACGCTCCAGCTGTGCGAGGGAATCCACGATATAGCGCATATCACGGCGCCGTGCATCCGAGATCGCCATCATCTTCGCGTAATTCATATTTCGCATGGAGAACCCCAGCGACGTGGAATCCATGTGCGTTGGCTGGATTACGACGTATCCGTGTGATGCCCAATGATCGGCATACGCCGAATAGTGATCCTTCGAAGACCCGTTGCCGTGGGAAAAAATAATGACCGGGTAAGAACCACCGTCCGCGGGAAATGCGATACGCAGCGGCAAGCCCTTGTCAAGCTCCGGAAATGGCAACTGCAGTGACCGCACCAGGACATCGTGCGGGCCGGCAGCAATCTTGTACGCAAGGTCGGCTGCCGCCAGCGCCTGCCCTGTGATCAGGCCGACAATAATAAAGACAATGCGTGTCCAGGCCAGTTGAGACATTGGATAATAGAAAGGCTGTTCCCAAGCCCCGGGGCCTAGCGCAAAGCCGGTGCGACCTTTTCCCCGATTACACGGATAGCGTCCGCCGGATCGTCGTGAAGCCGCAATGCCAATTCATCCAGGCCGGCCGTCTTGAACTCACGCAAACGCTCGATGTGCTTGTCGAGTTCTGTCAGATCACCGGTACTCGTAATTCCCTCCAACAATTCATTGATAATGCGTTCAGGTACATCCTTAATATCGCCCGATCTGTCACGGTAGGCACGAATGAACGACCACTTGTTGGCCTCGATAAAATCGCAATCCTCGTCACTCATAAACGAAGAAATATGGCCCCTGTCCAACCAGCTTCTGATAATCAATTCCCGTTTGGCTTCCTTCAGGGCGGCGGCCCGGTCCTCTTTCACGTGCCAGGCCCAGAAATTGCTGCGTCGAAACGCTCCAAGCGACGGATCCCTCGACGGCAGCACTTCTTGTACCATCGCCATGGCCTCGACGGTGAAGGACGGTACCGCGTCGCTTAACACCATTCCGTCGGCTTTGTGGACACTCATCCGGATCATTTGTTCTTTTCCGGCGCCGGCATAGATCAGGGGTGGTTCATCGGTCGCCCAGTCAGCCTTGAAGCCGCGGCCGGAAAACATCTCACCCTTATAATCGGGCACCTCGCGGTCACAGCAGGCGGCCTTCAATAGCTCCACGGCTTCCCCGACCGCGCGAACCCTGCGTGTCACTTCAACACCGATAACGCCATTCCATTCGCCGCCACCACCGACTGTCAGCGCAGCGCGCCCTTTGCTGAACTCATTCAAGGTCAGTAGCGAGTTGGCCATCTTGAGAGGATGCATTTCCCACGGGCTGACGACCATGACCCCGATCTTGATGCGCTCGGACGCTATTGCGAGTGGCATCAGACTCATGAAAGCATCCCGCGCGGCGGCGTAATTCTGCGCCCAGAGTCTGTTCAACCCGTAACTTTCGGCGAGTAATCCAAGTTCCTTAATCTCACCCGGTGACACATCCGGTTCAAGAATAATGTCGATATCCATTCTTTTTATCTCCTTCAGCCAGACCAGCCCCTGTCAACTGGCGTAAAGCAGAGCAACACCTGCAGAGCGCGTCAAAAACAATCTGCTTTGGGGGTCATCTCGACGATCATACGGGCTCGAACCCCGGTAGTCTAAGGGCCCGGCGAATTCTTTTTTTCTCAGAGGTTTCGTCTGTAGGCGCCGTGGACCATAATCGGAGGACCAGACCAGGAGTCCATGACCATGTTTTATCGCCCCCCCGGACACATGATGATCGCCCGCATTTTATTCCCAGCCCTGTTACTGGCAGGCCTGGCCGCCATCCTGTTACCCACTGCGGCCACGCTGGCGGCGGACACACCAACCGTATTGATCACCGGTTCCAACCGCGGCATCGGACTCGAGATCGCCCGACAATATGCAGAACGTGGCTGGACGGTGATTGCCACGGCGCGAAAACCCGAGGCTGCGGACGACCTGAAGGCAATCCGGGCCGCGCACCCAAATCTTGTCATCAAGCAATTGGATGTAACCGACCACGCGCGAATTGACGAACTCGCTGCCGAATACCGGGACAAACCCATCGACATATTGATTAACAATGCCGGGATTTCGGGTGGCCACGAAAATGCCAAGTTCGGCGAAATGAATTTCGACGTGTACTACCAGGTACACGCTGTGAACGTCATCGGACCGACGAAGATGGCCGAAGCTTTTTTGCCCAGCATCACGATCAGCGAACAGAAAAAAATTATCAATATCACCAGCGGCCAGGGGTCCATAGGGGAAACCTGGGGCTGCTGCTATTTCTACCGCACCAGCAAATCGGCCCTGAACATGATGATGCGTAATATCTCGCTGGAACTGAAAAAGAAAGGCATTACCGTCGGTCTGATCTCACCCGGATTCGTCAAAACCGATTTCACGCCCGGGCTGGATCTGCCGATGATGATTACACCCGAGGAAAGCGCAACCAAGGTCATTGCCGTGATCGACGATTACGATTTATCGAAGACCGGCACGTTTCTCGGCAAGGACGGCCAGACCTGGCCGTGGTAGGAATTTAAGGTGCAATTAAGGTGACAGTGACCCTGATTCAATTGTAATAACTCAGACTTAAGGAACCTCTGATTAACTCATGAACGGCGTCTATGAGCCCGAAACGGCCCCCTGCGGCGTTGCGAATCTTGCCAATAGTCCAGCTATTAGCTGCGATCCACGCCTTGCCGGAGACCGTTTCGAATCTCATAGCCGCCCGCCCAGAATTAATCAGAGGTTCCTTAAGCAGAAGACTAAGAAATGGTTGATACGGCCAGTCAACGACGACCGCAATCTTACGGTCAGGAG
>PVMK01129541.1_pt1 | contig 54326 bp, 61 predicted proteins | sample 1853481 | NCBI WGS metagenome assembly PVMK01 (sample SAMN08533507, study PRJNA380276) | Marine sediment metagenome, whole genome shotgun sequencing project.
CACGGCGGTGGCGGCGTTCCTCGATAGCTACGCCAACGGTTTCTGGGGATTGATCGTGGGCGGGCTGGGCTTCGGATTCGCCGGCACTTCGTTTGCTGTCGGCATCGCCTACTCTTCGGTGTGGTTTCCCCGGCATCAACAGGGCACGGCGCTTGGCATTTTTGGTGCAGGCAATGCGGGGGCGGCGATCACCGCGATGGGCGCCCCATTGCTCCTCAACGCGTTGACCGACGGTGGCGCGAACCTGGAGGCCTGGCGCTGGTTGCCACGTATCTATGCGGCAGTGCTGGTCGTGATGACCATGCTCTTCTGGCTCATGACGTTTCCAAAGAAGCCCGAGGAAGAAGCGCCACGCACGCTAGTCCAGCGCTTGGCTCCTCTACGAAAGGTACGGGTCTGGCGGTTCGGGCTCTACTACTTCCTGGTCTTCGGAGGCTTCGTCGCTCTCGCTCAGTGGCTGATCCCCTACTATGTCAACGTCTACGTGGTCAGCGTTGCGACGGCCGGCCTCCTGTCGGCGATCTTCACCTTGCCCTCAGGCCTCATCCGGGCCTTCGGCGGCTGGCTTTCTGACAAGTTCGGTGCGCGCACGGTGATGTACTGGGTCTTGAGCGGCTGTGCGATGAGCTGCTTGCTGCTCATCGTTCCGCGCATGGACGTGCATTCACCGGGCCAGGGAGTGATTGCCTTGCGCGGTGGCGTCGTGACCGCTGTGGCTGACGATGTCGTCGAGGTTGACGGGCGACCTTATCCGCTCGTTCCGATGTCTGTCGAAGGGCCGAGACGGGAGGGCACGCTCATCTGGCCTACGATGTCTTTTGGCCAGGAGCCCATGGTCGAAGTCGGTGACAAGGTCTCGCGGAAGCAATTGTTGGCCAAGGGCGACACGCACATCTACTTCCAGGCCAATATTTGGATCTTTACCGCGCTGGTATTCGTGATTGGCATCTTGATGGGCATCGGCAAGGCGGCTGTCTACAAGCACATTCCCGACTACTACCCCAACGATGTTGGCACGGTGGGTGGCATCGTCGGCGTCATCGGTGGACTCGGTGGCTTCGTCTGCCCGATCCTCTTTGGCTACATGCTCAAAGGCACCGGGATCTGGACCACCACTTGGATGTTCTTCCTGTTGCTTACGGTCGCCTGCTTGGGCTGGATGCATTGGACCATCAGAAAGATGACGCTCAAGCATGCCCCGGAAATTGCCGACGAGATCGAAGAGCCGTGGGACCACGGAAAAGGATGAGCGTGCAAGATCAGGACAAGAGCTGGCCGAACCACTGGGACCCCGACGACGAAGGCTTTTGGGAACGGCAGGGCAAACGAATTGCGAACCGAAACCTCTGGATCTCGATCCCCAACCTGCTCCTTGGCTTCGCGGTTTGGATCTACTGGGGCATGGTCGCCAAGTACATGCAGAAGCTTCACTTCGCCACTGACGGGGAGCTATTCGACTTCACATTCATGAACGCAGGGCAGTCCTACGAGGACAACGCATACCGAGCGCTGCTCTTCACACTGCCAGCGGTAGCGGGGCTGGCTGGCGCAACCCTGCGAATCCCCAACTCGTTCATGATCGCGATCTGCGGAGGGCGGAACGTCAAGTTCATGACGACCGTGCTTCTCATCCTGCCCGCGCTCGGCGCGGGGATCGCCCTGCAGGACCATACGACGCCGTTCCACATCTTCATCATCTTGGCGGCGCTCTCGGGTGTGGGCGGTGGAGCGTTTGCCTCGTCGATGTCGAACATCAGTTTCTTCTTTCCAAAGAAGATGCAGGGGCTGGCGCTGGGGTTGAACGCGGGGCTCGGGAACCTCGGCGTCAGCGTCATGCAGTTCCTGATCCCTTGGGTGATCACCTTTCAGATGTTCGGTTCCCTCAGCGGCGATCCCTACGAGTATCTGGCGGACGGTGCGACCAAGCAAATGTGGATCCAGAACGCCAGCTTGGTGTGGGTACCCATCCTGGCGTTCTTCGCGGCCCTCGCTTTCTTGTTCATGAACAATCTTCCATTCCACAAGCATGGACCGACCCCTATTGCGGTTGCCAAGTACCTTTGGCTGACGATCCTCGGCTTTGTCGGCGCGGCGGTAGGAGTCGTGCTGCTGATCATTCCCTGGGGCGCGTTCCCGATGCTCCTGAAGACCTTCGTGATCGTGGTCGTCGCCGTGGCCGTGACCCTTGGGGCGATGCGCTACCTGACTCCCGGAGAAACTCGAGAGGGCCTCAAGGAGCAGTTCGGGATCTTCAAGCTTATGCGCCCTGTCCATCAGAAGAGGGAAAGCATGGGCGTAAGGGATGGACGAGCGGTAGCGGATGACGTAGAGGTAATGACATACGAGATCGTGGTCGTCGCCGTGGCGGTGACACTCGGGGCGATGCGCTACCTGACCCCCCGGGAAACTCGAGCGGGCCTCAAGGAGCAGTTCGGGATCTTCAAGCTGAAACACAATTGGGTCATGACCTATCTCTATGTCATGACCTTCGGCTCGTTCATCGGTTACGCCAATGCCTTCCCGAAGCTGATCGACGATGTGTTTGGCGTCTATCGGGTGGGTGAGCTTGCGGGTGAGCCTACGGGTCTGTCTTCGGCAGCCTACATCTGGATCGGCGCCGGCGTGGGCGCGCTGATACGCCCCCTGGGTGGTTGGCTCTCAGACAAAGTGGGTGGAGCGAGGGTGACGCACTGGGATACGATCATCATGATCGTTTCCACCATTGCAGCGGGGCACTTCGTATCGGTGGCGATGGTCTCTGCGGAACCGCAACAGTACTTCGTTCCCTTCCTGTTGACCTTCATCGTGCTCTTCGCCACGACAGGCATTGGCAACGGCTCCACGTTCCGAATGATCGGCGTGATCTTCGACAAGGACCAACGCGGGCCGGTGCTCGGATGGACTTCGGCCATCGCCGCCTACGGTGCGTACCTGATCCCCAAGATCTTCGCGACGCAAATCCAGGCTGGCACCCCCCAATACGCGCTCTACGGTTTCGCGGCCTACTACGCGAGCTGTTTGCTGCTCAACTGGTGGTTCTATGCTCGAAAGGGAGCAGAAGTCTCGTGCTGATCAGGCAAATGAGGAAACCGGCTTGAACTGCTGCGATGTCTCACGTACTGAATGAAGAGTACCTCGCGGACGAGGAAACAATGGGTTTGCGGGCACAGTCGTCAGAGCAGAGTCCCTCGAGTCCCTTGAGTCGGCCTTGGGTCCCTTCAGAGCGAATCCAGCGGTTGGCCGCTGAGCACAACCGTGCAGTGCCGGGCGTCGGTGCAGAGCGCGCCATTCACTACACCATGTTCTATAAGAACGAGGCGCAACACTATTCGACAGTTCACCAGCTCAATGCGCACAGCCTCGCCTACCATCTGAGGCACCGCACCATTCGTATCTACGACAACGAGCTCATCGTAGGTACCCACACGGAGCACCGCATCGGCGCCATCTGTCAGATCGAGAAAATAGGCGTGACGATGCTCGAGGATCTGTTTCGTTTTGAAAAACGAGCGGTCAATCCGCTCGCTATCGCTCCAAAGGTGCGCTGGACGCTGTTGCGTTCGGTGATTCCCTACTGGTTGCATCGCAATATCGCCATGCAGTCCTTTCCGTTGTTGCGCGGTATTCGATTTGCCAAAGAGCAACTGAGTGGCACCTGGTTCACGGTCAACGAGGCCGGCGGTATCGCCCACTTCCTTCCGGACTACGAGTCGATCATTCAGCTCGGAACAGAGGGCTTGCGGGAGCGGGTGATCGCCCGGCAGGCCCAGGGAAGCTTGAACGAAGCACAGAGGGATTTTCTCGATGCGAGCCTGGTGGCGCTGGACGCAATCGAGATGTTTGCCGACCGGTACCGGGCGGAGGCCGAAAATCAGGGGAGGACTGATTTGGTCGCTCTACTCCTAAACTCCCCTCGCAAACCGGCAAACAGCTTCCGTGAAGCGCTCCAGACTATCTGGTTTTTTCAGTTGCTCATTCAGATGGAGTCGCTGGACCAGGGCATCAGTCTCGGGCGCATGGATCAATATCTTTACCCGCTCTACCTGAAAGAGAGGGGACGAGGCGATTTCGATCCTGCTGAGATACGCGACCTGCTGGCTGCCTTTTGTCTCAAGCTCTCCGAAGTAATCCCGCTTTTTTCGAACCGGGCGACCAAGCTTTTCTCCGGATTGCCCAGTGGTCAGGCGCTCACGATTGGCGGCATCGATGAGGATGGAAACGACGCCAGCAACGAGCTCACGTTTGCCTTTCTCGACGTGATGGACTGCTTCAAGACTCGGCAGCCCAACTGGCATGCCCGCATCAGTCAAGATTCAAAGCCAGACTATGTTCGCCGGGTCGTTTCCGTGGTTGCCAACGGTGGTGGCTCGCCGGCGCTCTACAACGACGACGTGATCATGCCCGCGATGGTGAAAAGGGAAGTGAATCCCGAGAAAGTATGGAACTACGCCACCGTCGGTTGTGTGGAGCCAGCCCTTTCCAAAGAGAGCTTCACTTCATCCGACGCAGCACTCTTCAATCTCGCAATCAATCTAGAGCTGGTGCTCGGCGGCGGAAAGCAACTGAAGAAATCAAACCAGAAGAAGCGTCCGTGGCTCTCCGGCATCGAGTCGATGGACGAGCTCTTTGGCCTGTTTGAAAAGCAGACCGGGGATAAGCTTGCGTATCTCAAAGAGTGTCTAGACGCGATCGAAAAGGTGAACGCCGAAGCGTTTCCGACACCGTACTCGTCCCTCACCATCATGGGTTGTATTGATAGCGCCACAGACCTGAGCTCCGGCGGGGCGCCTTACAACGCTTCCGGCATTCAGGCCGTTGGCGTCGCTGATGTAGTCAACTCGCTGGCAGCGATCGAGCAGCTGGTATTCATCGACAAGAAATACACGTTGGAAGAGCTGGCCAACGCCTGCGCCAACAACTTCGAGGGACAGGATTTCCTCCGTGCGCAGGCACAGAAGGTGGCCAAGTTCGGGAACGACAATGAACGGGTTGATCGCTGGGCCAGCCGAGTAACGGCGATGTTTGACCGTCTCGTCTCTGGTTACACCAACACCCGCGGCGGGAAATGGATGCCTGGCTTCTACTCCATGACCTGCCATCAAGGGTTTGGTGAGAAGACGGCGGCACTGCCTTCCGGTCGTCTGTCCGGGAAACCTTTGGCCGATGGTCTGGCTCCGGTGGACGGCACCGACGTGCTCGGACCGACGGCATCACTCAACTCCGTCGCCAAGTTGGAGCAGCAGCGTTTTGGCAACGGCATCAATCTCAACATCAAGTTCGATGCCGATACGGTGGCGGGCGAAGAAGGGCGCGCGGTTCTCGAAGCCCTGCTGAGGGGTTATTTCAGTCAGGGCGGGATGCAGGTGCAGCTCAATGTCCTCGATCCGAAGGTGCTGGAGGAGGCGATGGCTGACCCTGACAGCCACCGCAATCTTCTCGTGAGAATCTCGGGCTACAGCGCGTACTTCGTCGATCTGACCCCGGAGATGCAGCAGGAGATCATCGACCGCTCCCGTCAAAAGGCCCGTTGAGTTGCTCGGCTCTCCAACAGCGCCGGTGTTCGACATTCAGCGATTTTCGATTCACGACGGCCCGGGTATTCGGACGCTCGTCTTCTTCAAGGGGTGCAATCTGCACTGCGACTGGTGCCAGAACCCAGAAGCACACGATGCGCAGGTGACTGTCGCCTTCTATGCGGACCGCTGTCGCGAGAGTTTCTCCTGTGAAGAAGTCTGTGCTGAGGAGGCGATCAATCGAAACGGTTTTCGTATCAACACAGACCGCTGCACCGTCTGCGGTGACTGTGTTGAGAGCTGCGCATATTCGGCGCTAAGACTGATCGGAGAGAGGCTGACGCCGGAGGAGTTGATGGATCGGATCTTGCCCGACAAGCCGTACTTCGAGAGTGGCGGTGGTGTCACGCTCAGCGGCGGGGAGCCGACGCTCTACCCCAAGTTTCTAGACCGCTTTATCGACCTCTGCGTACGAAGCGGTATCCACACTGGGATCGAAACCGCTGGTCGATTCAGCCTGGAGAAGTGCCTGCCTATTCTCGAGAAAATCGATCTGATCTATTTCGATCTAAAGATTCTCGATCCGGTTCGGCACGAACAAGCCGTGGGCAAGGGGTTGGAGATTATCCTGAGCAATGCCGAATATCTCACGAAGAATAAGTTCCCTGTGGAGTTTCGCATGCCGCTGGTGCCCGGGTATACCGATACCAAAGAAAACATCGATGCGGCGGTCGAGTTCCTGAAATCAATCGGCCATCCGAAGCTTCACCTTCTCGAGTACCACAATATGGGAGAGGTCAAGATCGACATCATTCAGGGCAAGCAGCCAAAACTGGGACTCAGCCGCTGCACCGATGAGAGTTTGGCCGCGATTGCACGCAGGTTCGAAAAGGCCGGGATCGAGATCGCCAACAGAAGCTCCCTTTCGTAGTTCGGTTCCGTTGCCGCTCTTCCTCTATAGCTCCTTCCGCGCCGCCTAGTACCGAAGCTTGATGTCGATCGTCATTTGGCCCCCGGCGTACTTGAACTTCGCGTCTTCGTATTTTGGTGGGCCGAATCTCCTTGGGGGGACGTTTTTCGATACGCCCCATCCTTCCTGGGGGCGGCCAACCAAGCTCGTGTTGAGCTCGCCGTTCTTGTCCTCGTCGTGCATCACCGCCACGGCGTACTCGCCGGGTTTGACGTTGAGGAATTTGCAGGTCGCTTTGTCCGATTGGTGTTGGGCCCAGACGCGCTTGTCCGCCTTCTCGGGCTTCGACGGGAAGCCGTCTTCCTTCGAAAAGAGCGTACAACCGATGCGACCGTCGGTATGCTGGATATTCGAGACCTTAATTACGAGCTCGTTTGCCGTTTCCGTATTCACATCCTGCGCAGCAGCGGACGCTGATGCGGCCAACAAGAGAAGAAGCCCTAGCAACAATGGGTGGTTTTTCATTTTTCTCGTTTCCCTTCAGTGCGTCGCGACCGTGACGGCCAGTTTGCCTTGGGCCTTGCCGGCCTGTTGTGCGGCCAAGGCCGCCGGGACCTCGTTGAGGGGAAACGTTGCGTCGACCGACGCCTTGAGCTTGCCCTCTGCGAGCCAGCCGGCGAGCCGGTTCAAGTCGGCGGCTCGCGATTTCACTATTACGAAGCCACAGCGCTTACCGGAGAAAAAGCTCTGCAGCATTCCAGCGAAGAGGCCGACAGAAGGGAGCAGCGTGACGTATGCGCCGCCCGGTTGGAGGATCGAGCTCACCTTGCCAAATGAAGATCTCGACGCAGCGTCGAGCACGATATCGAACTTTTCGCCGATGTTGGCGAGCGACGTCGTTTTGTAGTCGATGACGCGCGCCGCCCCGAGGCTTTTCACAAAATCGGCTTTGGCGGCGCTGGCTGTGCCCCAAATCTCAGCCCCCAACTGGGAGCCGATCTGAACGGCGTAGCTTCCGACGCCCCCTGAGGCGCCGTTGACGAGGACCCGCTGCCCTGACCGCAGGCGCCCCTGGTCCTCGAGCGCTTGAAGCGCAGTGCTTCCTGCGGTGGCTGCCGCTGCGGCTTCTTCGTGGGTGATGTTTGGCGGCTTGTCGCCCACCGTGTCGGGCTTGACCGCGACGAGCTCCGCGAAGCTGCCCTGCTTGGTGGACCTTCCGTACGCCAGGAAACCAAACACCTCGTCGCCGATGGATCGACCGTGAACGTCCCCACCGACCGCCTCCACGATGCCACTGAAGTCGAAGCCAAAGGCGGTGGGAAAGTTTTTCGCGTGAAGAAAAGCCCCTCCATCCGTGCCGGTGACGACCTTCAAGTCTGCCGGATTGATCGCCGCTGCGCGAACACGGACCAAGATTTCGTCCTTGCCCATCATGGGCGCATCGATCTCACCCATACGAACGCTGTCGAGGGGGCCGTTCCCATTCAATACCGCTGCGCGCATATTCCTCTCCTTCAATCTACGACTCGGGCGACCAACGCGGTGCCCTCCGGCAGTGTGACATCACCTCCGGTGCGGAGAAGGCCCAATCCGTATGTAATGACGCCCAGGGTAATTGAACCCTTGACCCGACTCTTGCCCTCGAAGCGCTGTGGCGAGTCGTCGAGGCGTAGGACGGTGCCGTTGGCACCGGTCGTGCTCTTGAAGGACACTTCCATCCAGCCTGGTCGCCCGATCCGCGGGTTTTTTCGGCGGGCGACGCTCGCCATCACCTGCGTACCCTCGCGTACGACCACCGTTCCTTCACTGTTCGTGACGTCCTGCATGACCGCGAAGTAGGGCTCCTGTGCCGTCGTCGTGGGCTGCTCGGAAACGCCCTCTCGCGACGCAATGTCGAGAACGGCGACAACGGGGATCGGAGTCCCGACAGGAATGTCTCCGTTGGCCGACTTTGCGGCCACAGCCTCGGGTTGGGCTGTTCGCACGTGGCGCATCGGTGAGCCGCACGCCACCAAGGTAGCGAGCGCGAGAGTGGCCGCGGCTAGCGTAGTGTTCGCGAATAGAGGGGAGCTTTGCTTCTCGAGATGTTTCATTTTCCATTCCTTTGTTCCGGCTCCGACCGTTTCAGAGCCATAGCTTTTCTCCAGCCTGCGCCATGCTATTTCGCATTGAAATCAGTTTTTCTGCACATGTTCCTTGCAATCGTGCAAGGATGAGATGATGGAGCGCTGGGACGACCTCCGCATATTCCTGGCTGCTTTCCGTGAAGGAAGCTGTGCGGCAGCGGGTGCGCGGCTCGGGGTCAATCAAAGCACCATCAGCCGGCGGATCGGGGCGCTCGAGCGGGACCTCGGCGTTCGCCTCTTCGACCGGATCCCCGAGGGCCTCGTCCCTACCGCAGCGGCGGAAGAGATCGTTCCTCGCGCAGAGCTCTTCGAGGCTACGGCCGCTGAGCTCATGGACGCGGTCGAAGGGATCGACACTCGCTTGGCCGGTGTGGTGCGGGTTGCCTTGCCAGACATGATCGCCACCGAGCTCGTCGCTCCCGCCCTTCCAGGCTTCCTCCGAGAGCACACCGGTCTGCGTGTGGAGCTGATCGCTGGCGACGCGATCGTAGACCTCAGCCGGCGAGAAGCGGATCTGGCACTGCGGTTCGTCCGACCGGAGAGCGGCGACCTTGTCGTTCGGCGTGTCGCCACCTTACGCTTTGGCGTCTTCGGCTCGAACGAGTACCTCAGCGAGCACCGCGGCAAGTCGGCAGAAGAGCTCGCGTGGCTCGATTGGGATACGACGAAGGCACACCTGCCCGAGGCAGCTTGGCTGCACGCCGTCTTTCCTCGAGTCGAACCCGTACTGCGCACCACGAGCTTGGGGGTGAGGCTGCGCGCGACCCGCGAAGGGCTCGGAGTGTCCGTCTTAGCGCGGCCGCTTGCGGAACGTTACCCCGAGCTCGAAGCGATCGAAGGCCTGCCGCCCATCCCGGAGATCCCGATCTGGCTCGTCGGGCACCGCGCCCTTCGCAACCTGCCTCGGATCAAAGCCGTCTGGGCCTTCCTCGAGGAGCTAACCTCGCAATTCCCGTGAGCAGTGCGCATCTGGGTCACGGCGCCGCTTGCGCGCGGTCAGCTCCGTTGTCGATGTGTGCCGGGCGGGGTTCCGCTCCACTGCTTGAAGCGCTTTGCGAAGTGATACTCGTCCTCGAAGCCTACGCGCGCCGCGACCGCGGCTAGTGGCTCGTCGGTGGTGCGAAGCAGATCGGACGCGGCACTCATCTTGAGGTTCATCGCGTACTTCATCGGCGGGACTCCCACGCCCTTCTTGAAGACCCGGATGAAGTACGATTTGTCGATTCCGAGCCCAGCGACGAGGTCATCCAAACCGTACGCCTCGCCGACGTGTGAGCGCATGAACTCGAGCGCTCGTTCGACCGCCGGGTGGCTTGCGTTTGCCGTAGGCGTGTCGACCATCAAATCGTAGAGGACTCCGGCCAGCCTGACGGCGGCCGCACGGTGCAGGCGAGGATCGTCGTCTAGGCACTGGCGGCTCATCTGGGCGAAGAGCGCGTGATGCCTGTCGCCCAGCCGACGAATCCGACCCTCCCCGAGAAGTGCCTCCAGGTCGTCGGCTGTCTCAGCGTCGTGATCGGCGTCGAGCTCCAAGAAGACCACGTATTGCAGCAGGTATTCCCCTTTGGGAACGACGGTCCGGTGCATCGTTCGGGGGCGGGTGTAAAAGAAATCTCCTGGTCGGACCGAGCGCTCACGCCCTCTCACCTCGAACGACCCGCGGCCCGCGATGACGTAGTGAAACTCGTAGCTGTCGTGCGCGTGACGTTCGAACGATCGGCGTGTGCGCGGCAGCAGGATGCATGAGCTAACACGCATGATGTCAATATTGTACATCGATAAGGCAGCGCCGACCATTGCCCCCCGTCGTCTTCGGACCGTATGTTCCCGGTAACCTCAGGAAGGGTGTACCGAAAGGAGTCGAGGCCATGCTGGAAGCCGTGGAATCTCCCTCAACCGCACCTGTTACCAGGGTGCTGACACCGCACGAGGCGCGTATCGAACGGGGTGAGCCGGTTGGGTTGGTCGGTGATGCCGCGCAGTCCAAGCGTGCGCGCATCCAAAAGATGCTCGATGGCTTTCGGGATCAGCCGATTCACCTCAACATCGATCGGGCTCGCCTTCTCACCGAGTCCATGAAGACCACCGAGGGGCAGCCGATGGTGCTTCGTTGGGGCAAGGCGCTGGCCCACATCCTGACCCACCACCCGATCCACATCGAGGACGACGAGCTCCTGGTAGGTAGCGCCGGACCACCGGGACGTTATTCGGTCGTCTACTGCGAGCTGGTAGGGCCGGGACGTTTCTATACACATCCGCACGAGCTCTTTCCCAGCAAGCCCGGTGATCCGATCGTCATCACCGAAGAAGACGTCGCAGCCCTCAAGGACGAGATTCTGCCGTACTGGGAGCGCAACGCGTACCACGCTGCGACGATGAACGCGCTTCCCGAGGAGACCCGGCGCCTAATGGAGCGGATCTTCGTCGTCACGCTACTGCCGCAGGCCGATCGATGCTCGCTTGGGCCCACGACTACGGCAAGGTGCTCGAGCGCGGGATCGGTTCGATCCGGCAGGAGGCCGCCGAACGGCTCACGGCGCTCGATCCGTTCGACACCACAGCCTACGTCGAGCAGCGTCCCTTCCTCGAAGCCGTTTGCTTGGTTTGCGATGCCATGGTTTCGTTTGCTCACCGTTACGCCGACTTGGCCCGCTCCATGGCCGCCAATGAGCCCCGCGAAGCGCGTCGCCGCGAGTTACGCGAGATCGCCGACATCTGCGAGCGGGTACCGGAGCATCCAGCGCGAACCTTCTATGAAGCGGTGCAGTCTCAGTGGTTCATCCAAACCGTATCACGCCTCGAGCAGGCGATCGGTGGTGTGGTCGGCAACGGGCGCATCGATCAGTATCTCTATCCGTACTACCGCAAAGACGTCGACGAAGGGCGGCTCTCCGATGACGAAGCGCTCGTGTTGCTGGAGTCGATCTGGATCGGCATGGCTAGGAGCACCGACGTGTACGCGAAGCCGGGGCAGCCCTCGCTGACGGATGGGTTTGCCCATTGGGAGGCCACGACGATTGGCGGTCTTACGCCCGATGGCCGAGACGCAAGCAACGAGCTTTCGTATCTGATTCTACGGTCGAAGCGGGAGTTCCCGCTGCACTATCCGGACCTCGCCGCACGCATTCATTCCCGCACTCCCAACGCCTTTCTCCACGCCGTCTGCGAGACCATCAAGGACGGTTCGGGATTCCCCAAGCTGTTTTGCGACGACGAAATCGTCCCCCTGCTCGTCGCAAAAGGCGGCACCATGGAGGAGGCGAACGACTACTGCGTCACCGGCTGCTCTGAAACGAAGATGCTCAATCGGGAGGGCGTTGCCACCGGATGCGCATGGATCAACCTGGGCGCGATCCTCGAGATGACCCTCCGCGACGGCCGCCTAGCCTGCTTCGGCGACGGGCTCGTGGGGATCAGCACAGGCGACCCGAGGACATTCACGAGTTTCGGCGAGCTCTGGCACGCATTCACCCTCCAGGTGGAGAACGTCGTGAAGCACACCTTCATTCAGCAGCATGTGTCCGACACGCTCAAGTCGCGTCACATCGCCTCGCCGATGTTTTCCATGTTGCACGACCTCTGCATGGAGAGTTGCAAGGACATTCACTCTGGCCCAATCGACGGGGCGCTCTACCTCGGGTTCTTCGACGTGATAGGTTTCGGGACGGTCATCGATTCGCTGGCGGCCATCCGCACGCTCGTCTTCGAAGAGGGCAAGCTCACGATGGACCAGCTGCTCGCGGCGCTCGACAACGATTTCGCAGGGCACGAGCCGGTTCGGCAGCTGTGTCTGAACGCGCCCAAGTACGGCAACAACGAACCGGACGTCGATGGCATCGGCCGCGACATCGAGGAGTGCTTCTCCCGCCTGGCACAGCGCCATACGACGGCTTTTGGCGGTGAGCTCGATCTACGTTATGTGTCCGTCACCTCGCACGTGCCGCTCGGGGCCGTCGTCGGCGCAACGCCGGACGGGCGCAAGGCTCGAGAGCCGCTTTCCGAGAGCATCAGCCCCTCGCAGGGTAGGGATGTCAAGGGACCGACTGCCACGCTCATGTCGATCAGCAGCACCAAGTGCTCGCAGTACAAGGAGCGGGCGGCGCGGCTCTTGAACATGAAGCTCTCGCCGGCGTCGCTGGTGGGCGAGACCGGAACCCGGAAGTTGATGGCGCTGATCCGCACTGCCTGTGACATGAGGATGTGGCACATCCAGTTCAACATCATCAATCGTGACACGCTTCTCGCGGCACAGAAGGATCCGGAGAAGTACCGGAACCTGTTGGTTCGAGTGGCGGGCTACAGCGCCTATTTCGTCGACCTCACGCCGGCTCTGCAAAACGAGATCATCCGGAGAACGGAGCACGAGTTCTAGCGGGAGAAGACATGACTCTGAACCACGAAAGGAACGGCGCGCCAAAGGGGCTTGGTCTTTAACATCCAGAAATTTTCTCTTCACGATGGTCCCGGGATACGTACCATCGTTTTTCTGAAGGGCTGCCCACTCGCTTGCATGTGGTGCTCCAACCCCGAGGGGCAGTCGACCTCGGCCGAGCTCATCTATAGCTGCGGCCAGTGCATCGGAACCGACGAGTGCGATCGATGCATCGCCGTGTGCCTAGAGCAGGCCATCCGCAGGGACGACGATGGCAAGGTGCGAATAGATCACTCGAGCTGCGATGCCTGCGGCGACTGTGCCTATGTCTGTCCGTCACATGCGCTGGAGGTCTCCGGCGAGTGGGTGGGAGTGGACGACGTGGTGCGTATCGTCGAGGAGGACGACGCATTCTATGCCAGGTCCGGCGGTGGCCTCACCGTCAGCGGCGGCGAGCCTCTTGCCCAGGGTGCCTTCGTCCAGGCTCTGTTGACCACCGCGCGAAGACGCGGCATCGATACCGCCGTCGAAACCTCCGGACTGTGCAACTGGAAAACTATGCGCGACGTGGCGCCTCTGGCCGATCGAATCTTCTTCGACATCAAGTGTCTGGATCCCAAGACGCACGAGAAGGTAACGGGGGTGCCGAACCGTAAGATCCTAGAGAACTTCCGAAGGCTTCGTGCCGAGTTTCCGGAAGTCGACGTCGTCGTCCGGACCCCGGTCATCCCGGGTGTCAACGACTCCCCAGACGACATCCGAGCGATCGCTGAATTCGTGACCGAGGCGGGTGGAGCCTCCGCCTACGAGCTTCTCCCCTATCATGGGTTTGGCGAGCCCAAATACGACAAACTGGGAAAGCACTATCCCTCGAGCCACCTCACACCGCCATCCGACGAGCGCATGAGAGAGCTACAACGAATCGCCTCTCACGTGGCCAACAAGTCGCGCAAGGCCTCGTAGACGTCGGGATGGTTGGCGATGTGGATGTGACTCATCCCAGGGAACACCGATCCGCTCGAAAAATGGATCCTGCGGGCGGGCTCAGGGCGCCTCACCGGACGCGCTTGGTAGCCGAACCATCAAGTCGCCGAGTAGCTCGCCAAGCGGATGCTCCGGGGTCGCGCGAGATCGTCGCCGCCAGGAAATAGTACCCGACCCCGTCGACGAGCGGCACGTTGCGCCGGGCATCGGCAAACACCTCGTCTGGATCCTTTTCGGCCCATTCTTCATCGATGGTGTAACCGTAGCGGAGGTCTTTGACGCCAGCGCTGCGGCTATCGAGCAGCTCGGCCGGAACTTGCGCGCCCGCTGCATCGAGGTTTTTCAGTACCCCGGTGAGCAGGTTCACGGCCTTTTCGAGCGGCGCGCCGAGATGCGGCGCTCCCGATGCACGCGACGTGACGGAGGTGAGCGACCCAAGGCTCATCGTGCTCACGCGCGTAGTGCGCCGCGCTTCGCACGACCAAGCCACCCATACTGTGCCCGACGAGCACGATCTCTTCGACTGGCACGGGGTACGCCTCCAGCACTTCGGTGAGCAGTGTTGCCAACGCTCGCCCATTCTCGGAGATGTGCCGGCCGGTGTTGTACCGCAGATAGATCGGCGTGAAGCCGAGGTCGTCGGCAAGCCGTGTGCCAAAGGTCACGTCGGGATCGCCGTAGTGCTCCTCCGAGGACAGACTCCATAGCCACTCGGTCGACGCCAAGCTGTGCACGAAGACGCAAACCTTGTTCGTCGGGTTTGGAAACGCCGCCGCAAAAGCCTCCGGCGTGGCCGGGAGATGCCGCCCGTGGTGGCGGAGGGTCATTCCGAGGTCGAGGCGGTGCTTCCGTCGGCTCAGATAGTCGCCCCAAAAACCATTGATCGAGGCTTGCGCGTAGTCGACGTACCAACTCGCGGTTCCTGCCGCGCTCGAGCTGATCGGGCGTCGCGAGGTCGAAGTCGTCAACGTCGGACGTCTGTTCGAGGCCGGCTTCGGCGACATCGGCGACGGCATTCACCGTGAAGCGAGTGATTCCGTTGATCACCCGAATCGACTCGAACACGCCCCCGGATATGGCCGTCTGGATCCCCTGTGAGGACCTTGACCGTACTCTTGGCAGGCTCGATTGGCGCAAATCGCCGCACCGTCCGCTCGACGACCGCATCATGCGTCCGCTCGACGAGGTGGGTCGTCTCCTCGACGACGTCAAACACTAAATCGATGAACCCGCGTGTGCGTCGCATACTTGCTATCCAATTAAGGCGCGAGAAGCCTCAGTGAGCATGGTCCGAGCATACGCCACGTCCCATTGTTGCGGAAGGGACGGTGTGCGCGAGGCCAGTTGGTTGATCTCGGCCAATAGCTCACCAAGCAGTGTGCGTAGTGCCTCGCGATCGAGCTCGACCCGCTTTCTTGGCACGCGGTCTTGCCTGCGAGCGTCGAGATAACCCGCGTCTCCATTGTCTCGACGACGCTGTTCTTCGCGAGTCAGCACGGTTGCCGAGTGCACTTCTCGGGTCGGCGACGCGTGCGTGACAATCGGTGCAAAGGGCGTGGGGCTATTGATATCGACGACGCATGCAAAGTGCTCGGTCCAGCAATGGTCCTCACCGTAGCCTGTGTCCGTGATCGCCACCACGTTCACGTCCCGATCGAACATACGCGGACAGATTTCGCGCAGCTGCTCGATCTTGGCCTTCCCGCTATTGATTCGTTCGGCGGTGGAGTAACCCGCTCGGTCTGCGCCGAGCTCTTCGACGGCCACTTCTAGCATCGACTTGGGTGACGCACTGCTCAGAATGATTTCGATGCCCGGGGCAGCGCGCGCGAATCCAATCGATGTCTTCACGAGTGATCACCTGATCGGGGAGCGTGGCGCCTCCAGACTCTGCGGGCGAGTTTGAGCAGAAGGGACTCGTCCGCGGTCGCCAGGTGCGTAAGTGCGACCGTCTGTGGATGCCGCTGCACTACGTTCGTCGGATTGGGACCGAAGCGACGGTATGCGAGCCGCCGAAGCGACGGGACGCGCGAAGCCAGTTTGCCCCAGGCGAGGTAATGAATCCCAGGCAAAGCCCACCTTCGCGCGCCAGACGCCAGGTAACGGATGATCTTCGTCGGCTGCGACCAATCCACGAGCACCCGCCCCCCAAACCAGCGGCGGACCGGGCGTTCCGTCCCCGACTCACCGTAAACTTCGTGGGCGCAGAGCTCCCATTCGAGGAGCTCTCCGAGGTTGCGGCCGAGGTGAGTGGTCTTGTCGAGGTCGAGAACCAAGTAGTCATACTCTTCTTCAAACACACGAGCGCAGAGCTCTCGAAACGAAAGAGGCGCACCGTGATCGACGAATCGATCGACAAGTCGCATAGCTGTGGACTGATCACTCATGAGCTAGGCTTCGGGTCGCGGTGGGAGGTGAAGGGATGAGGAGGCCACGCTGGATCTCCAGCACCCCCAGCTTCTCGAGCACCACACACATTCCAAAGCCAAGGTCAACCTCCCATGGCTGGTACGAGAACTTCGCCGACGCCGGGTAGCGGTGGTGATTGTTCTGGTAGCCCTCGCCGAGGATCAACCATGCTGCGAGGTGATTGTTGCGTGAGTTGTCGGGTGTCTCGAAGTTGCGGCCCCCGACTGCGTGCCCGAGGGAGTTGACGATCCAGCCCTCGATTGGATGGCTCATCATGCCGAGGAAGTAGCACGCGCCCAGCGCCCACATGCCTGTCGGCACGGCGATCGCGAGAGCGATGACGAGGTGCAGAACATACGGCAGGTACCACAAGCCCTTTCGATTGATAGCGCTTATCGGGAACTCGAGATCGACGACCTCGTCGGTGTATTCAGCTCGTCCACGCGCAAGGCCGACGAGGGTGCGTTCATAGCTCTTCAATTGCCCTGGCAGGACGCCCAGCAAACCGTAGTGCACGGGGCTATGGGGATCCTTGGGCGAGTCGGAGTGCGTGTGGTGCATGCGGTGCATGCACACCCAACCCTTGGCATCGAGACCGGTCAGCCAAATCCCGAAACGGGCGGCAAACTTGCGGGCGCCGGGGCTGAGGGTGACCGCGTCGTGCGCCAGGCCCCGATGATAGAAGATCGAGATCATCGTCGTGTTGAGTAGATAGGCCGCCAAAAAGACAGCGGCACAAGTGACTAGATACATTGGCTTTTCTCCTATAAAGTTACGAATCAGTAACTTACGTTTGCGTAACTTACGGCACCGTAGTATCTATGTCAAATGGCCTCTAGAAAAAAACTCACAGCCGCCGCCAGGAGGGCGCAACTCATCGAGGTGGCACGCGAGGTTTTCGCCGAAAAGGGCTATGAAGCGACCTCGGTCGAGGAGATCGCAAGCCGGGCAAAAGTCTCAAAACCTATTGTTTACGAACACTTCGGGGGCAAGGAAGGGCTCTATGCCGTCATCGTGGACCGGGAGATGGAGTACGTGATTCGAACGATTTCGGAAGGCCTCTCCGCCGGCTCTCCTCGAGAGCGCGCAGAACAATCGGCCCTGGCTTTCCTTCGCTGGGTCAAGGACAACCCGGATGGGTTCGCCGTGCTGACCCACGACGCCCCCGCTGCGGTCAGCCGTGGAGGGTACTCCAGCCTCCTCAACGAAGTGGCTGAACGCGTGAGCGACGTATTCGCCCAGGAATTCAAGCGCGCCGGCTACGATCCAGATGTTGCCCCCATCTACGCCCATGCCCTCATCGGAATGGTCACGCTCGTAGGTCAGTGGTGGAGCCATGTCCGCAAACCGTCCGTCGAAAAGGTCGCCAGCCACATCGCTGCGTTGGCCTGGATGGGCCTACGCAACCTCCCCGAAAAGCCCGATCCGATAGGCGTCCGATCAAAGTGACCAGAGTAGGGTGATCCACCGCGAATATCTTGCGCCGTAGGGAGGTCGATTTGCTGGAAAAGTAGATGGCTCGATTCCTGCTTAAGTTGGAAGCGGAGGTTTCATGTCCAAAAATCGTCTTTCGCCCAGCGCCCGACCCGTCATCGCGTTCCTCGCTTCTCTCTCTCTTGCATGCACCTCGAGCACGTCGGCGACGTCCGCACCGGAGGAACAGGGGATCGATTCCGCAGCACTCGCGGAGGTCGTCGAGAAGATCTTCCGGTCGACAGTCTGCTCATGGCGCGCAACGGCGTCCTGGTCCTCGATGCGTATTTCTATCCCTACCTCGGCGATCGGCCTCACGACATCGCATCGGTGACGAAAAGTATCACGTCGACGCTCATCGGCATTGCGGTCGATGAAGGATTGCTCGAGCTCGAGCAGCCGATCGTGTGGATCTTCCCGGAGCTCGATACGTCGAAGCACGACATCGAGCTCCGTCACTTGTTGACCATGTCCTCGGGGCTCGACTGCGACTCTTTGCCGAGCGAGCAAGAGCTGAACGAAATGATCGGAAGCGAGAACTTCGTGGAGTACGCGCTCGACCTTCCCGTGGCTGTCGCACCCGGAACGCAGTTCGCCTATTGCAGCCCCGGGACTCATTTGCTCTCCGCCATGATCACCGAAGTGACGGGGATGAGTGCGAGCGAGTTCGCGCGCGAGCGTGTGTTCGGACCACTCGGGATCGCCGAATGGACCTGGCGCGATGATCCGCAAGGGGTGTCTCGCGGATGGGGCGACCTACAACTACACCCGCGTGACATGGCGAAGATCGGGCAGCTCCTCCTCGACGGCGGCGAGTCGAATGGCACCCAGATCGTGTCGGCGGAGTGGGTTGAGCAAGCCACTCGCAGCGTGATCAACGCAGGCGCCGACGGCACAGGATACGGCTATCAATGGTGGATCCTGCCAGCACCCTTCGACGGCATTTACGAAGCCCGGGGACGCGGTGGTCAAGCGATTGTCGTCTGGCCCGAGAACGACCTGGTCGTCGTGTTCACCGGCCGCGGCGTGGACGTCCGCGGTGACATCGCTCCGTTGCTCCTTGCAGCTCTGAAGTCGGAAGGGCCGATCGATCCGAATCCGAATGGAATCGAGCGACTTGATGCCGCGATCGCGCAGGCGCTAGAGCCGCCCGCAGCTCGACCGGTTCAGGATCTTCCCGCCGCCGCCGAATCGATGTCCAACCGGCTCTACCGACTCGACGACAATCCGTTCGATACGCGCTGCGTCTTGCTACGCTTCGATTCGGCGTCCGAGGTGGGGTTCGAGCTGACGACGACGAGCGGAACGTTCCAGATGCCGGTCGGCATGGACGGCGTTCCTCGGTTTTCCGACGACAGCCCGACGGGAATCCCGATCGGCCTCATCGGCGAGTGGACGAGCCAGGATGTGTTCCTCCTGCATTACGACGAAGTCGCCGGCCCTAATCACCTCAGGGTCCAAGTCCACGTGGCGGAAGGTGCCGAGAGCATCGAGGTCGAGTTCAGCGACCCCGGAGAGTACTTCCCGACGACGACTGTGCCCGGAACGGTCGTCGCGGGGTGTGAATAGGCGGCTGCTATGTGACGTCATGAAGGGCTCCCGTGAGCATAGGCTTCGCGAAGTAGCGACGCTGAAAATAAAGCGACACGTGGACGAGACCGATGAGCACCGGCACCTCGACCAGGGGACCGATGACCGCCGCGAAGGCTACTCCCGAGTCGATACCGAAAACAGCAATGGCAACCGCGATGGCCAACTCGAAGTTATTGCTTGCTGCGGTGAACGACAAGGTGGCCGTCTTCGGATAGTCGGTGCCGATTCGACGAGCGAGCCAGAAGCTGACGAGAAACATCAAGACGAAGTAGATGAACAAGGGGATGGCGATGCGGACGACATCGAACGGAATGCTCACGATGAGCTCACCCTTGAGACTGAACATCACCACGATGGTGAATAGGAGCGCGGTTAGTGTCAGCGGGCTGATCTTCGGAACGAAGACGCCTTCGTACCACGTTCTGCCTTTGAGCTTGACGAGGATCAGGCGTGTGAGCATGCCAGCAACGAAGGGGATCCCGAGGTAGATCAATACGCTTTCGGCGATCTGCCCCATCGATACCTCGACAACGCTCCCTTCGAGCCCGAAGAAGGGCGGCAGCACGGTGATGAAGATCCAGGCATATGCGCTGTAAAACAGCACCTGGAAGACACTGTTGAGGGCCACCAGACCAGCAGCATATTCAGTGTCGCCCTTGGCGAGGTCGTTCCATACGATCACCATCGCAATGCAGCGGGCAATGCCGATCATGATCACGCCGATCATGTACTCGGGCCGGTCCTGCAAGAACGCCAGCGCTAGCCCGAACATCAGGATTGGACCGATCACCCAGTTCAGCACCAGCGACAACCCTAGGACTTTGACGTTGCGGAAGACATCACCGAGCTCCTCGTAGCGCACCTTTCGCGAGCGGTGGATACATCATCAGGATGAGCCCGATCGCGATCGGGATGTTGGTCGTGCCGACCTGAAAGCGATTGATCAAAGCATCGATGCCCGGCACGAAGTAACCCGTGCTCACGCCGCCGGCCATCGCGAGGAAGATCCACAGCGTCAGGTAGCGATCGAGAAACGAGAGTCGGCGTACAGGCGTTGTGCTCTGAGCTTCGGTCATAGCGCCTCCACGAGCGCCTTGAGGTGCGCGAGCATCGATCGGTCGACGCAGTAACAGCGTCGGGGTCCGTCCACCTCTCCCTTGATGAGGCCAACCTCTTTGAGGATCTTGAGGTGCTGCGAGACCGTGGACGCGGCGAGCGGCAACTCATCGGCGAGCTCGCCAGCGATGCAAGTGTCTTCGGCGACCAGCCTCTTGAGGATGCGCACCCGCGCCGGATGCCCGAGCGCCCTCGCCAATGAGGCGAGCATGTGCTCCGCGTTCTCGTCCGAGACAGCCATCGCGTCCACCGATGTGTCCGGAGAGCATGAGACCGGATCTGTGTTGGGTTGAGCAGTCATTCGTATTTCGTCTAAATACGAAATAATCCCGCTCTGTCAAGCAAAATGATGCCCCGTTTCTCAACTATTTGAAGGGGATCCCGACCAAGGAAGGCGTTGCACCCGGCGCAGACGACAACGCACAATCGGCTCGATGACTGAAGCCCCCGCGGAGCTCCCGAGATTCCTCAGACCCTTGTTTCTAATTGTGGATCTCGGGTTCATTGCCTACTGGGCCATCACGCTCGCCGGCGTCATTCCAGACGAATACCTCTTCAAGAATTACGACAACCCGATTCTCTCGGCGTGGAACTGGTCCTTCTTGCCACTCGATCTCGCGATCAGTGCCACCGGCCTCTCGGCGTTGCGTCGTGCAAGGCACGGACGAAGGTGGCGCAATCTCGCGCTCGTTCCCTTACCCTCACATCGTGCTCGGGCCTGATGGCAGTGTCCTTCTGGACCCTCCGCGCCGACTTCGATCCCGCATGGTGGCTGCCAAATCTGTTCCTCCTGCTCTACCCACTCTGGTTCTTACCGGGGCTGATGCGCGGTCAAGGGCTTCAGGACTGAGTAGAAGCTAGTCGCGATCTTCCGCATCCGTCGCGAAATCCAGCAGCCGCTCGCTGCGCCAGATACGGACGACCCGCACCTTTTTGGGTTCGCGCCGGTAGACGATGCGAAACGGCGGGTGGATGAGCTCTCTGAGAAACGGTTGGCCAAACTCAGGTACGACGCGGCCCATGTCTGGGTGGTCGCCTAACAATTCGATCCTCTCGAAGAGCTCCGCAACGAGTCTGTCGCCAACATCGGGCACGCCCTGTTCCGAATACCATCGCTTGAGCTGTTCGAGATCAGCAACCGCGGACTCCGCGAAGCCAATGGTGATCTTGGGCATCGCGCTACTTCAGTCCGAGCCGCGCCTTCGCTTCCGCCAAGGAAACCTCTCGATCTGTTTCGAGGTCGGCGAGGCCTGTCACCACCGCGCGCATGAAAGCGCGCTCTTCTTCTGCCTGTTCGTAGTCCGCGAGCGATTGAACCACCGCAACTCCACGTCCTCGGCTGGTCACGAGTACAGGCCGGCGCGCCTCCGCCGCATGCTTGAGCACCCGACCCGGATTCACTTTCAGGTCCTTGAGTGGCACGACATCTTCGGAAAACTTTGTAGCCATCAGGTCAGCCTTCAGCACCTCTAGACAAGTCTGATAATAGCACCTGTAGAGAGACCCTTCTACAGGTCTCAGAAGTCCTAATGGTTTCAGGAAGTTCAAGGCGGTATCGCCTCCTCACTTCCTCGGGTGCTAGATGGTGCGATAGGTAGTTGGGAGGGCGTAAGGACACCATGGCTGACGGCGACCCCGAGATTGTTGAGCATTCTTTTCGACTCTGCCAGCAACTGCTTCGAATCGACACCACCAACCCGCCTGGAAACGAACGCGAAGCGGCTGAGCTCGTCGCCGAGGAGCTGAGCAGTGCAGGATTGGAACCCGTGATGTTGGAGGGCGCCCCGAGGCGGACCAACGTCGTTACGCGTCTTCGAGGGACCGGCGAGAAGCCGCCTCTCGTGCTGGCCGCGCATCTCGATGTCGTCGAGGCGGAGCCTTCAGCTTGGGAGCATCCGCCGTTTTGCGGCGAGGTACACGACGGTTGCCTTTGGGGGCGCGGCGCGATCGACATGAAGAACATGGCGGCGATGTCGGTTGCGATCATCACGCGACTCGCGCGCGAAGGAATCAAGCCCAAGCGAGACCTGATCTTCGCTGCGGTGGCCGACGAGGAAGCCGGCTGTCGGCTCGGGTCTCTGTGGCTTTCGGAGAACCATCCCGACCTGATCCGTGGTGAGTTCGCGATCGGAGAGGGTGGAGGTTTCAACATCCAAGTGGCCGGTCGAACGTTCTTCACCGTTGAAGTGGCCGAGAAGGGCCTTTGCTGGATGCGCGCGCGGGCGACCGGTGAGCCGGGACATGGCTCCATGCCGCGCGAGGACTCGGCGGTCGTTCAGCTCAGCGAGTCGATCGCGAGACTCGGCAAGGAAGGGCTGCCGCGGCATGCGTCGGCACCGGTGAAAGATTTCATCGGCGCGCTGGCATCGCATCTACCTGCGCCCCTTCGTCCAATCATCAAGCTCCTTGCGAGCCCGACCATGGGTCCGGCTGTGCTCAGTCTCCTGCCTGACCCCTCGATCAAGCGCGCCTTTCGCGCTCTACTCGGGAACACCGCCTCGCCTACCGTGCTTCGTGCGGGGAACAAGACGAACGTGATCCCGGGCTTTGCCGAGGCCGAGATCGATGGCCGCATCTTGCCAGGGCAGACAAAAGAGGATCTCATTCGGGAGCTCCAGGCCGTGCTCGGCCCCAGGATCGAGCTCGAAGTCCTCCACTCCCTTCCACCTGTGGTCATGGAGCCCAAAGAGTCATCGCTCTACTCGACGATTCACGAGGTGATGGCCGAGCGCGCTCCTGGTGCGCCGGTAGTTCCGTTCATCTTGCAGGGCTTCACCGATGCTACTGCGTTCACTCGGCTCGGTGCGCGTTGGTACGGATTCGCGCCCGTTCGACTGCCGCCGACGATGCGCTTTCGCCGACATGTTTCACGGACACAACGAGCGGATCCCCGTCGACGGTCTCGCCTGGGGCACGCAGACACTCTTGGACGTGGTGCGTCGCTGTATCGACGCCTGATGGTGCCCGTCTCGACAATGCAGGTCGGCCTTGCGGAGCTTTACCTCTAGGCCTACTGCTCGTCTGCGCGGACTCCGCTAGCACGGGGCTCAGCCGCCGATGTAGCGGGTCACCAGTGCGACGATCTCGTCGGTGACTGCGTCGTCCTGTAGTTGCGTCGGGTTGGTACGCGCGAGGCCGAACAGGATGCCGTGGAGTGCGTAGACGATCAGCGGCCCGGCCACGTCGGGGTTGTGGACCGCTGATTCGCGGTGATGGGACTGCAGGTAGTCGCGGGTGCGCTCGGCGAATCGGCTCTCGATGTCCGTAATGCGCTGGAGGCGGCCGACGCGCGGAATCTGCTCGATGAGCAGACGGTGGAGATCCCCATCGATCGCCTGGGCCGAGAGCACGGCGGTCACCAGCGCGCGGGCGGCGTTGCGGGGTGGCAATTCCTCGATGTGATCGAACGCTTGATCCAGGAGGGTGGTGACGCGGTCGACGTGGCGCTCGACCAGGGCGGCGACCAATGCCTCCTTGCCCGGGAAGTACTGGTAGAGCGATCCGATGCTCACGCCAGCTACGCGCGCGATGCGATTGGTGCTGGCACGCTCGTAACCGACCTCGACCAGAACGCGAGCAGTCGCCTCCAGGATCGCATCGACAGTGGCCCGTGACCGCTCCTGTTTCGGGTTTTTTCGTGGGGTTGTGCGGACTCTGCGCGCCATCGGGGCCCTCGGAAAATGCGAGTCGACAGAATATGAGCAAGTGCTCATATTGTTGCACATGATGAATCACACGACCACCACACAGCCAGCAGCAACCATAGTCAGTGTCGTGCGGGGACAGATCAGCGCTCCGCCAGGGACCGTATTCCCGCTCTGTTGTCCGGTTGAAGAGTACAAGTGGATCCCGGGCTGGAAATGCCATCTGGTGCATTGCCCCAACGACAAGGTAGAACTCGGGACGGTCTTTCGGGAGATCTTTTCCGCGCCATTCCTGCTAGGGAAAGCCTCGGGAGAGACAACCTGGACAGCGGTCCTCCACGAGCCGGAGAACTATCGGCTGCATTTCAAGCTGGAGAATGCGCACTCGTCGTCGCTGTACAAGATCGAGCTGAAGGATGACGGGAGTGGAGGAACGAACTCGATGTTGGAGTTCACGTATCGCGCGCTCGATGACGCTGGGAACGCCCTCGCGGAAAAGGCTCTACAGGAGAAGATCGAGATCATGCTTGAACTGATCGGACTGATGTTGAAAACCTATTGCGAAACGGGAAGGATGATTTTGTTTCTTGAACTGCAAAAGGGGGTCTCAGCTGTGCGGGGGCTTTCCTTAGCTGAAAAGGTCCGCATGGGTATGAACCGTTTGATCATGTTGCACATGAAAGATCAGGACCGCGCACGGTTCATGCGTCAGTTCAGAAGCGGGTGAGGGCGCGAGAGGCTCGCCTAGTACCCGAGTTTGACCTGAGTCGGAAAACTGCGGCGAATCATCTCTTGCGTAGAGCTGTGGTCCAGCTCGGTGCGCTGCACGCAGAGGCGAACATATGACACAAGACTCCACGATGTCACTCGTGATGGACCACGTCATCATTCTTGTGGACGACCTGGAACGCGCCTCGGCGGATTTCAGGGCGCTCGGGTTTACGGTGACGCCCGGCGGCGAACACGGGGAGGGGCTGAGCCACAACGCCCTGATCTATTTCGCAGACGGGACCTTCCTCGAGCTGTTGGCGTTCAAGCGCGGATGGCGCACATCCGTTTTGCGGTGGCTCTATCGTCGGGGGGGCCTCGGCTTCCTGGCGCGCTCACGTCGGCGCGGCGGCATGTTCCGTTTCATTGAACTGTCGGATATGCCGGAGGGACTCGTAGATTTCTGTCTGCTTGCGGATTCGCTGGAGGCAGCCACCGATGCAACGGAGCAGGCGAACCTACCGACTCCAGATCCGTTGTCGTCGAGCCGTGTGCGGCCGGACGGTCAGGAAGTACGCTGGCACATTCTCAGTCTTCTGACCCCCGGCTTGCCCTTCCTGCGGTCACCGTATGCGCCACCGATCGCGCGCGACCCGGAGTCGACGCGTCACGACAATGGTGCACTCGGCATCGCGAACCTGCAGCTCGAATCACTCGACCCAGCCGCCCTGACGCAACTCTATGCGCAGCTGCTGCGGACGACGCCGCTCGCAGTGACGAAGGAGCAGGGCGAGGCGACAGTGTTCGATATTGGATCCGCTGTGCTCGAGATTGTCGAAGCCAAGTCCCCTACGTCAGCGGCCCATCAGACTCAACCGCCGCCACGCGGTTTGCGCTCGCTCACGCTGAAGGCCTCTGCAGGTACGGCCGCGCGTACGCTCAATCCGATGCGCACACACGGGGCCCACATCCATCTCACGGCCACGACAGGCAGGCCGGGAGCTGAAGGAGCCTAAATCTGTCACGTGAACATTGTGATGCCGTGATCCGCATCATCCGTCAAGATTTCAAAAGCCGCGCGGTGTTGGGTTGCGAGCGTTTCTCGCGCACCCGTGGCCTTGTCGGTCAGATGCAGCGTACACTGCGCGATCTTACAATTCAGGCAGTGCTTGTTGCCACCCGGCGGGTTGTAATAGGTCAGACCCACGAAGTCTTCGCGCGCGGCGGAAATCTCGCCCTCAATCCTGACCTGGCGATCCTCGCTGGCGAAGGTCCAGGTGAAGTAGTCGTAGCTCTCGCGGGCCCTGATCGATCGAATGATCGAGTTGAGTGCAATCTCGCGTCCCTGATGCCGTAGCGTCATGAGCGTCATGCGAGGTGTCCAGACGGGTCCGATCTTCAACCGCGCGGTCGCGACTTCAAAGAAGCTCTCCGGATGGGAATCGAACCCGGCAACTTGGGCCCAGGCGTATTCATCCGTATGCTTCGAGCCCCAATTGTGGTTCTGGCTCCCCGCCCAGTCATCGATCGTGATGACCTTCCCCATCCACGTCGAGCGTGCCGCGGTAGATCGCCAACGGATAGCCCACCAGGCTCTTCGCCTTCGGCAGAGCTTTCGTGTAGAGGCCCTGCGGCAAGAAGAACAGAGGCACACCGCCGGTTGAAAAGGAGAGATCCCAGCCGAGGCGATGACCGTGGAGCTCCGCGTTGCCGATCAATCGCCCGGTTTCCAATTCCGCGTCGCCGACCCGTACACCGAGTTTGTCGGTGTTGAAGGCGCAGTCTTCGATTGGGTGCTCGCTCTTCGCTACCACGTGCCGCCCGGTCTCCCCGTCGAAATAGATCGCCCACAACTCGCCGATGGCCTGTTCCGGGTGTTCGTGCGGACTGAAAATCGTGTATCGAATCCAGAAAGCACGCGGGAGATTCGGGTGATTGGCCCGTTGAAAGAAGCTCTCATAGTGTCCCTGGAGCTGGCCAGGCCGGTACCGCGTAGCATTGAAATGCACGCCGCCCGGAAATGCTGCGTTGTTCATAGACGAGAGCCTACCGACATTACCCGAAACGATGTGAGCTTTCGGTAATTCCGGCAAATCGCGCAGTCGCGACGGGGTGGCGTTGTGTTGTGCGTTGTGTACGCTACGCCGATGTCTATGAATGAGATGATCCAATACGAGAAGCGGGACCGCATCGCGACCATTCGCCTCAATCGTCCCGAGAAATACAACGCGCTCAGGTTCGAGATGTTGGAGCAGATGGATGCTGCGCTCAGGGATGCGAATCGCGATGACGAGATCAGAGTCATCGTGTTGGAGGGGGCGGGCGACAGCTTCTGCGGCGGCTTCGACTTCTCGGGTGGGCTCGAGCACTTCCCAGGCATCACCGAAGAAGGCTACGACCCAGGCGTGGATCATCACCTCATGACGAATCATTACACGAGCTACATCCCCGCGTTCATGGGCTTGTGGCGCGGATTGAAACCGGTGATCGCCAAGGTCCACGGCTACTGCGTCGGTGGCGGGTCGGAAATGGCGCTTTGCGCAGACATCGTCATCGCTTCCGACGACGCTCGCATCGGCACCCCATATTCGCGAGTCTGGGGTTGCCACTTGACGGGGATGTGGATCTACCGGCTAGGCCTGGCAAAAGCCAAGTACTACGCTCTGACCGGAGACTGGATCAGTGGCAAAGAAGCCGCGGAGATCGAGCTGATCAACTTCTCCTACCCGTTAGAAGAGTTGGACCGGCGGGTCGACGAGCTGGCGGAAAAGCTGGCGAAGATTCCGTTGACCCAGTTGGTTTCGATGAAGCTAATCGTCAACCAGGCCTATGACAACATGGGATTGCAGAGCACGCAGACCCTCGGTCCAATTCTCGACGGCGCGATGCGGAACACGCGCGAAGGTCGAGAGTTCGTTCGCCTTGCCATGGCAGAGGGCGTAAAGGCGGCGGTGACCGAGCGCGATGCGCCATTCGGCGACTACAGCCAAGGCCCACCGGAGGACCAGCCTAGAAAGAAGAGCGAGCTAGAGTCCGGCTGACTCACGTCACTCGAAAGGCCGCGGACCATGCGGGTCCCTACCCACTATCTCAATAACTTCATTACCTTCGCCGAGGCTCATGGCGCCAGCCGCCAGGAGCTGTTGAAGGAGGCAGCGGTCTCGCAGGAGACTCTCGAGGATCCGGAGGCGCGGATCGAGTACGAGCAGTTCAAGCTGTTGATCCAGGGGGCGGTTGTACGGAGCGGAAATCCGGCGCTGGGGATGCGCCTGGCAGGCCAGCTCCCAATCACGACACATGGCTTGCTCGGATACGCCGCCATGAGCAGCGAGACTCTGGAAGAGGCGCTCTCCTTCGTCACCCGCTTCGTCCCGACCCGCATTCCCGTGCTGGTCGCGGGGCTCTCGGTGGACAAAGGCATCGCGACGCTGCGTATCGAGGAAGCGGCCGTTCTGGGCGAAGTGCGAGCGACCATCTTGGAGACTACCGTCGGTGCCCTCCACGCGACTGCACGTTTCCTCACTCACGACGAGTTCGAGTTCGAGGAGCTGCGTTTCCCGTACGAGGAACCGGACTACGTCGAGGAGTACCGGAGGGCCTTCGGTTGCCGGTTGGTTTTCGGTGCGGAAGCGATGGAGATGCGTTTCGCGGCGCGGCTGCTGAAGACGCGGCTTCCGCTTGCGGACGAGGCTGCAAAGAAGCTGGCAGCGAAGCGTTGCGAAGAGGAACTGGCCGCCATCGAGAGCAGCGATGACTTGGAGCAGCGGATACGCGTCCAGCTATTGAAGATGGACCGCCTGTATCCCAGCTTGGACCACTTGGCGAAGACCCTCGGGCTCTCACCACGGACCATGCGCCGGCGGCTGCAAAACGCGGGCACCTCCTACAAGGCGATCCTGAACAGCGTAAGAAAGGAGTTGGCGGTCCAATACCTTCGGACGACCCACTGGACCATCTATCAGATCGCGGATCGCCTGGGCTACAACGATCAGTCCAACTTCGGAAGAGCGTTCAAGAGCTGGACCGGACAGTCACCCCAGGAGTTCCGGGACGCGCAGTGACGGCGCTTCCCCCCTAGCCGGTGAGTCGCACGTCGCCGTCGTGTGGAGCCCCCGAGGCTCGTCGAGTCGCCTCGGTTGGCGTGCGCCGTCGTTTCAGACCGAAAACCTCCGCCTCGGTCTGGAGCTCCTGCTCGCCACGTGTCGTCTCGGCCTGGAGGTAGTCCTTCTTCGTATGCTCGACACGGGTGTAGCTCGCGACGGCATTGAACGCCGCGTTCAGCACCGACGAGAGTGCCGATGTGGAGATGGGGAACGAAAAGCCAACTCGATCCGACAGGTGGAAGACCTTGCGAGCGGTGGCTCCGGCGAAGTCGAAGGCGTCGATTCCAAGCTCGGCGAGATCCTCTTCGCCTAGAGCCACCGCCGGGATGAGCGGCAGTATCAAGCTCAACCGATGAGCCTGGGCGAAAGGGTTCCTCTTCTGCCATGCAGTCAGCGGGAACTCCTTGAGATAGTTCGACGGCAGCGCGGTGTGTCGCGATTCGTCTCGGTGGAACAGCCGCAGAATCTCGAGGCCAGGCAGCGTGCTCATCATTCCGAACAGGCCCAGGGCGAATCCCTCGACCACCACATTCATGGCGAAGAACTTTTCGATGCCCTTCGACTTGAAGCCGCGTTCGAGCAATAGGTACTCCCAGACGGGCATCCGCGGGATCTCGCACTCGAAGGCTTGAAGTAGCTCCCTGAGGACGACGAAGTGCTTCGCTTCCTCCAGGACCTGCATCGTGAGCGCGCTACGCGCCCCGGTGCTCTTGACCTCGTTCAGGAGCTCCGTGGAGACCAGCCACGCGTAGGCCTCGCCGTGGCCGATGAGGGAAAGAACGTTGACGATCGCCTGCCGCTCGCGCTCCGTGTACTCGGTCATGATCGTGTCGCGGAACTCCTGGCTGCGAACCCGCTTGAGCTCCCGCAGGCCCTCTCTGTCCATAGACTTCTCGGCCATGCTCAGGAGGGTGAGCTCCTCCGCCGTACAGTCGCGGAAGTCGAGCCAGGGAGCTTGTTCCTCGGCCTTCCACAGCAGGCGCATACTCTTGTCGTAGTGCTTCTTGCGGAGCTGATCCTTGGCCCCACCGTTGAACTCGTAGTGGATATCGTCGTAGTCGGCCTTGCGACCCCCGAGATGAAGACGCCCCATCACCTCGTCGTAGCCTCGGACGAGAGTGTTCACGGCCTCCTCGACGCGGCGCTGGATCTTTGCGCTTTGGGGCTTGATCTCGATTTTCTCGAATTCCATTAGCGTTCTCCGTGCTCGTCGGCACCGAGGTCGTCTCGGGCCTCTCGTACCCCGAGTAGTTTGGGCGCCCGGAAAGCAGGGGACAGGTTGGAGCCGGACAATGATTGGTCATTTCCGGCCACGTCCCTTGCGAACGCGGTTCAGGACACCGAGGCGCGTTGCGTATGTGCAAGGGTGACGGCGACGGAGAGCATGACGAAGGCGAAGGCTTGATGCGCGATCGCTGCATGCAGCGGAACGGACCAGATCACGACCAGCGCGCCCAAGGCAAACTGCAGCAGCGTCAAACCCGCAAGAAGCCAAGCCAAAGAGCGCTCTACACGCGTACGGGCGCGGCGATGCACCCACCACGCCAGCCCTACTGCGCTCAATAAGACAGTGGCGCCGAACAAGCGATGCAAGAAATGAATGCTGATCGGGTTTTCCACGAGGTCACGCCACCACGGCTCGATGCTAAAGAACGTCGACGGAATCCACTCCCCGTTCATGTCGGGAAAGGTCGCCGCAACGAGCCCCGCGTGCTTGCCTGCCATCAAGGCCCCGAAGACAATTTGAAGCGCGAGCAAGGCGATGAAGGACCACGTTGGCGCGCTCGATGTGCCTCTTGCTTGACTAGGAGAACGTCTCGCCGGGGGTGTTCGTACGTCGAGGAAGAGCCAAAGAAGATAATGTCCCACCACGAGAGCAAGGGCGAGGTGGGCCGCCAAGCGATAGTGACTGACCTCGGGGTTGTCCACGAGGCCACTCTTCACCATGAACCAGCCGAGCAGCCCCTGAGCACCCCCTAAGAGAAAGGCAACGAACGTTTTCCAAGCCAAGGGTCGGTCAAGACTGCGCCGAACCAAGAAAAACAACCATGGAACAAAGAAGAAAATGCCAATCAGACGACCCAGAAGTCGATGCGCATACTCCCAGAGGAAAATGCGTTTAAAATCGGATAGCAACATCCAATGATTGACGAGTGTGTACTGGGGCGACGCTTGGTATTTCTGGAAGGTCTCTATCCAGTCGGATTCGCTCAAGGGCGGCAGAGCGCCCATCAGGGGATGCCATTGGACCATGGATAGACCGGAACCGGTTAGCCGCGTGGCGCCACCGACGATCACCATCGCAAACACCATTAGATAGAGTAACAAAAGCCATGTAGCGACCACGTGTGACGTTTGCCTTGCGGAAACCGTCTGAACCACTCCTGTCATGGCTTCGGTTTCCTCTTCTTGGAAGCTTTGCGATAACGGGTGGTGCGCGCATCGACCGACTCGTTGCATTTGCGACAACGAAGCTCGACTTCGACGGGGCCGCCGCACTCGTGATGCTCGAGGCGGAGCAGCGGCTGGTCGAGCAGCCAACGATCGCCCCAATGGAGCAGGGCTACGATCACCGTGAACAGGTCCAGGCCCTTGTCGGTGAGCCGGTATTCGTAGCGATCAGGGCGCGTCTGGTATCTCTTCCGCGTAAGAAGATCGCGATCGACCAGCTCGGTGAGCTGGGTGGAGAGCTGGGTGCGGGAGATTCCGAGGTTGCGCTGGAAGTCGACGAATCGGCGCACGCCAAAGAAGGCCTCTCGCAATACGAGGAGCGACCACCTGTCGCCGACGTCGCCCATGACGGCGGTCAGCGAATCGATGCGTTCACCTCCGAGAAGGTCGTCCGCGGAGTGCTGGATATGGGTCTCTTTTGGCCCTTGATGTTCGGCTCATATTTTGTAGGTAGCATTTCTGGACCGAGTCTGCTAGGGTCAGTCCATATTCTGGACCTACATCAAGGAATCAAGCATGGAACACACACAATCATATAAGCACATCGAGTACTCTGAGGATGGCGCCGTCGCGCAGATCCTTCTCAACCGGCCCGAAAAACGCAACGCGCTCTCGATGAAGATGTCGGACGAGCTGATCTCGGCTTTCGAGCACGTGCAGGGGTCCGAGTCGATCAAGCTGCTCGTGATCCGAGGCGCGGGCGACCATTTCTGCGCCGGCGATGACATCAGCGAGATGCCGCTCTGGGGAGATGCCAACGGCGTGATGCGGCGTGTTCGGCACTACCAGACCATGGCGAACCTGCTTGAAGAGCTCGACAAGCTCACGATTGCCGCGGTCGACGGATATGCCGTCGGAGGCGGCCTCGAGATCACCATGGCCTGCGACTTCGTGGTCGCGACTGAGCATGCGAAATGGGGAATGCCGGAAGTCGATGTGGGGATCACGCCCGGTTGGGGCGGAACGACGCGCATGGCGCGCCTCATTGGTCGCAGGATGACGAAAGAGATCAATCTGCTCGGCGCGCTCCATCCGGCGCAACGCGCGCGCGAGCTCATGCTTTGGAACCGTGTCGTTCCGAACGATGCGCTCGACGCTGCCGTCGATGAGCTGGTTGAGGTACTCCTCACTAAGAACCACCAAGCGACGCGTCAGCTCAAGTACATCATCAATCGGGGTGTCGAGTGCGACCTCTACACAGCACAGGGCTTCGAGGCGCTTTCCGGGGCGCTTACCGCGGCCGTCAATGGCGCCTGGCAGGTTTCCGATGCCGACAAGGGGCTTGGCATTGCCGGATTCGCCGAAAAGTCCGATCTCTGGAAGACCCGGCGCAAGGCCGCGAAGAATTTCTGGACCGACTAATGAACGTTTGGCTCTTGAAGCCAACTTCCGATGCGGCGCGCAGCTTGCAAGGCTGCCCAGGCGGCGGCCTCCACCAATTCGCGATCGCCTGGCGTCGTTGCCCGGAATGCTTGCACGGTGCTGTCATCCACCCGGTACGAGGCGAACGCCACGAGAAGCACGAGGCGAGCTGCCGGCCGATCGACTTCCTCGAGCGACGCGACTGCATCCTCGACCCATGAGGCGCTCATCCCGGGATCCTCACCGTCCCATTCTGCGAGCCGCGTTAGAAGCAGGGCTCTCACGGGTTCCGGTAAGACCCGCGGTCCCGCCTCGTCGACGACGGCCGCGAAACGCGCCCACGCGCCGGCGATGGCGGGGTTGCTCTTTGCCCAGTGTAGGTCGCTGGAGAGGAGAGCATCGGGGAGCAGATCCAACGATGCGCCGGGCTCCCCGCCGCGCCGCACCATGCGTTTTCCAAAGGTTGCGCCAAAGACCCGGCGCGCAACGCCTCGGAAGCCGGACGGAAGGGGCAAGAGATCATCCCCTAGGAACACGTGCACCATGCGGTTGACATAGTGGTAGGCGAGGGCGGTGCCGATCGCCTCGGGTGCTTCTTCGGGGGAGAAAGGTGGACTCGTAATCATCGGGTCGCCGGGGCTGCGGGTCGCGAGCGCCCAGCGCACGAGCTCGCGCATGCGATCGTCGGTGATCGCCTCGGGCTGTCCGTCCCGGATCGACGCAGCGACGTCGTGCTTGGCTGCACCATGTAGCAACCCCGTGTGCGCGTCGACGCAATAGGGGCACGTGTTGACACGCGAGACGGATGCCGCGATGGCCTCTTTCATGGGACGTGCGAGTCGCCCCGGCGCGATTTGGCTTTCGCGAGTGACGCTCCAAGCTCCCGCCAGGATCGGCGGCGCGGGCGAGTGAAGCGTGAGCGGCGGAGCGATTTGAAATTCGCGGCGTAGCTGCGCATAGACCTCGGCCACCAAGCCTTCAGCTGCATCCGGCGCAACCGGCGTGATGTGCTGCACCAGGCTCCCCATCTGGTCGAACATGCGATTTTCAATGACTTGGAACATGGTTGGCAGCGAAGCCCTCGTGCGTGCATACTCCGCGCTCATATGGGTCAGTCAAGTATCGCAACACCGCTTAGTGATCGACGTCGTGACATTTTCTTCATCGTCGTCTTCTCGTTCTTTGCGTTCTCGTCCTTCTTCTCGGATGCATGGCATGCGCTGGGACTCTTGGAGGGTGATGCCTTCTGGTCGCGCGCGAACCGATGGTACGCAGAGATCGCGGCTGACGAGTATTTCGCCGCGGAGCATGACTACCTTCGCGTGGGCACAGGTATTTCAGCCTTCATCTACGGGCCTTTCTACTTGCTGTTGGTCTACGCCTTCGTGAAGGGGAAGAACTGGATTCGCCCGATGGCACTTGTTTACGTCGGCTCGATGCTCCACGGCATGATCGAGTACATCGCGTGGGAGTACTGGCTCGGGCCCGCGCCGGGCGAGACCTTGATCTTCTGGGCGTTCAACGGTCCTTACGCAATCGTGCCGATCTTGCTCGGCGTGCGGATGTGGAAGCCGAACCCCTTCGGGGGCGAATGAGGCTGTCGTGGTGACCGCATTTCTTCAGCGCTACGGGCGGTGGGCCGTCGTTGCGGGTGCCTCGGAGGGGCTTGGCGCGTCGTTCTCACGCCGGCTTGCGGGCCACGGGTTGAACCTGGTGCTCGTCGCTCGTCGCGTCGGTCCGCTCGAAGAGCTCGCAGCCGAGCTCCGCGAAAGGCACCAAGTCGAGGTCGAAGTGAAGCCCCTCGATTTGGGCGCGCCCGACCTCGTCGATGGCCTGAAGAAAGCGACAGAGAATCTCGACGTGGGCTTGGTGATCTACAACGCAGCGTACTCACCGGTCGGAGAATTCCTTGCCCATCCGGTCGAAGATCACCTCAAAGCCGTCGACGTCAACGTGCGTGGTCCACTGCGGGTCTCGCACTATTTCGGTGATCGCTTTGCGAAGCGTGGGCGCGGCGGAATCATCTTGATGTCATCGCTGAGCGGCATCCAGGGCACCGCGATGGTCGCGAACTACGCGGCAACCAAAGCGTACGACACGGTGCTTGCCGAAGGGCTCTGGTACGAGCTCGGCAAGAAAGGGGTGGACGTTCTTGCTTGCGTAGCCGGGGCGACCCTCACGCCGAGCTACGAGGGATCCACGGATCGGATTCCGACCAGCTGGCTTGCTCGCCCAATGGAACCGGACGAGGTGACCGAGCAGGCTCTTCGCGACCTCGGGCAGCGACCCCGAGGTGTTTCAGGGCGACGCAACCGTTTTGCAGCCGTGCTTCTCAACAGGCTCCTACCGCGTCGAGCTGCGATTCGCATGGTGAGCAAAGAAACTGAAGCCATGTATGGGTAGTCTGATCGGACGCAGAGGACCTCGTCACCTTGCAGGCTAGGGAAAGATCCCGTCGAGGGTGTAAGCGCTCGCCACGGTCTCGATTGCCCCGAGGTACGCCGACGTTCGGAGGTCCGGAAGACCTTGGCGCTTCCAACGGTCGCGGATCTTTTCGTAGGAAATGGCCATCGTGTTCTCGAGCGCCGTGTGGACGAAGTCGATTTCATTGGGTGCGCGAAGAAGCAATGCGGCGTCTTCGGGCGGTAGGGTCTTGCCGGTCAGCCGGGTGAGCACGTCGAGCAAGCGATTGTTGGCTAGTTGCTGGTACCGGCGCGTCATCCGCTCGAAACTCACATGCGAAAGGTTCTTGATCCACTCGAAGTACGAAACTACGACGCCTCCCGCATTGGCGTAGATGTCGGGGAGGATGACAGCGCCGGCTTCTCGAAGGATGCTGTCCGCTTCCGGGTCCACCGGGCCGTTCGCGGCTTCGACGATGACTTTTGCCTGCACCCGTGGCGCGTTTTGCGCGGTAATCTGATGTTGGAGGGCTGCAGGGATCAATACGTCGCACGGCTCTTCGAGAATCGCGTCTGGATCGGCTAGATAGCGTGCCCCGGGGAAACCACGCAGCGAGCCTAACTCTGCCCTGTGGGTGAGGACGGCCTCTACATCCAGCCCGCCCGAGTCATAGAGCGCTCCGTCGCTCACAGAGACCCCCACCACGATAGCATCCCTCTCGATAGCGGCGCGTGTCGCATGAAGGCCCACCTTGCCTAGGCCTTGCACGATCACGCGTTTTGCCGCCAGGCCGGTGTCCAACCCCAACGGCTTCACGTCCTCCGGCTCGGACAAGAAGTACTCGAGCGCGATTACCGCGCCCAACCCAGTCGCCTCCCTTCGCCCCTCGATGCCGTGAATCGTCGTCGCTTTTCCGGTGACACATGCCAGCGCATTCAGGGTGTCGGGCCCTTGGCTCTTGTAGGTATCGTAGATCCAACCCATTTCGCGCTCGCCGGTACCGACATCTGGAGCTGGCACATCGACGTCGGGGCCGATGAAGCGCTTCCGAATCAACTCGCTCGCATAGCGCCGCGTCACCCGTTCGAGAAAAGAAGCAGACGCGTTCCGGGGATCAATGCAGACACCGCCTTTGGCGCCGCCAAATGGCACGTCTACGATCGCGCATTTGTAGGTCATGAGCGCGGCGAGGGCCATCACCTCGCCCTGCGTCACGTCCGGTGCATAGCGAACACCGCCCTTGGTTGGCAATCGGTGGTGGCTGTGCTCCGCGCGGTAGCCTTGGACGACCTCGATCGTTCCATCGTCCCTGCGAACTGGGAACCGCATGCGATACACGGCGTTGCAGGCGCGGATCTGGTCGAGGATGTCGCTTGCGACATCGGTGTGACGCGACGCTTCGTCGAAGTAGTAGTTGACGTCGTCGAAAAAGTTAGAGGCCATGGCGGAGGATAGCGCACGACGACGTCCAGCGCTTCGGTTACAGTACCCACCGCTGGGACTCGGAAGAAAGGCCAGAGATGACTAGACTACCAAGACTGAGCATGGTCGTTGTGCTGTGCTGCACGCTCACCTCAACCGGCTGCGGCAACGGCGATGGCGGCAACGGTGGTTCCGGTGGGGAAGGGGGCGCTGCGGGGCCAGACCCGTTTGGTGACTACGGTGTCTTTCTGAGTACGCGAACGACACACAGACCTCGTATGGCCCTCTCTACCGCTCTCAGTTGCTCGAGCGCCGTCTCGTGTCTTTCCGCGAGCAGGAGGGCGGTCCACTTCATACCCGCGCCAGCATGGTCGAGACCATGATCGACGCGGGCACGACGGATTTGCGTGGTCAGGAAATCTTGCCCCGTGTGTTTGACGTCTTCGATGACGTGAGTGACTTGAGCAGCTTCGAGCAAGAAGTGGTTCAGCTCATGAAGGATTGGGTGGTTCACGGGCCGCGCGAGCTTGGCGCCATGCGGCGCGACCGCGACGGTCCTGGCCTAGACACGGAGAGCTTGGTCTATGAAGACCACGCAGCGGTGGCATTCATGGATCGCTGGTGGGGCAATTTGATCGACGCGGTCTTACCGCAGATCACCGCAGTGGAAGACTTGGGCGTCATGGTGGGAGGTAGGCACAACGCGCCAGGTGGTGTTGGCTCAGCCTTCCAGGGGGGCTACTACGGCTATGTGCGAAGGGTGCTCGATATGGCGCTGGGCCAAAGCACCACTCCCTATCAGCAGCTGCAGTGCGCGGGTACGGGCGTCCTTGTCGATTGTCGGGCCGCGTTGGTGACGAGCCTCCAGCAAACCATCGTCGACCTCGGAACCGACATGTCGCAGTGGGACCCGACGCTCGAAAGCGACGATGCGATCGATCACTCACGGTTCGGACTGGCCGACCCGCCCACATTCATTGGCAGAATCGGCCGACCTGGCAGCAGGTGATCCAACCGACCGAAGACGTGCTCGAGTAGACCGAGCGGCCCGATCAAGCGTCTTGCGACACCGCCCTGTATTGCGGCGTGTCGGTTGTTGCCACGTCTTCTTCGATCGGCGTGGTGGCGGTCCGGAACTCCGGTTGGAGCCGGACCTTGTCCCACACCTCCGGGAAGGCATCGACGGCACCGAGCTTCTCGCGCATTCGTCTGTACAGCCGGTGGTCGAACATCTCTTCGAACTCGGTGCGATTCATCCAGACGTCTTGGTAGAGCGGGACGAAGCCGCCGATTTCGAGGGTGAACCGCTCGGTCGCCGCGACGTGTTCCTCCGCGTCCCACTCCTCGCCTCGCTTGAGCGCGGGAGGAATCCCGTACGCGCCGAGGTCGACGAACATGTCCCAGTCCTTGCCGGGTTGCAGCTGGCGCGGCTTCGGGCTGAAGGCCCTGGTATTCGCCATGGTCGTAGACGCGAATGGGGTAGACGAGGAGCGGGTACACCTCGAATCGTTTGTGGAACTCTTCGACGGTGCGCTCGAGCTCCCGCATCGGGACGACGACGTCTTGCACCACGTGTTTGTGCACGAGCTTCCAACGGATGCCTTTGGTCATGGTGCCCTTGAGAAGCGAGATCTTCGGCGCTCCAAGCCAGCCGAAGCCCCAGCGCCACCAAGCCTTGCCGGCAAACGGCATGAGCTCTTCGAGCTCCCAGAAGATCGAGCGCGTGTGCCGGTGGTAGTACTCTCGAAGGGGGATCCAGTCTTCGAACTCGCCGCGCTCGAGTGCTGTGGCGACGTGATGGAAGAAGAACTTCTCGTACCATCGATTGATGTGGTTGATCTTAGATCGATCCGCGGGCGCGTCGTCGTACCAAGCACATTGAATGACGCCGGTTTCTCTCGAATAGATGGTCGCTTCCAAGAACTCGGGCGCGTCGTCTGCCACTGAAAGCGCGTAGGTCTTCTCGCAGAGATCTTTCATGCTGTGACAGGGGATGTACTTCATCCGAATGTACGGTTTGACCCGCTCGATCTCGAGCTCGAGCGCCACCAGAAACCCGAGCGTGCCGTGTGACCAGGGGAGCGCATGGAACAGCTCCGGGTCGCTCTCGCGCGTGACGCGTTGAAGAGAACCGTCAGCAGTCACAATCTCGTAAGCGACGACCGTCTCCTGAATCAATCCGTACCGGTGACACGTCGTCTCCATGCCGAGGCCCATCGTAAGACCCCCGGCCGTGAGGTCTTCCATCTCGACCATGACTTTGAGCGCGTAGCCCATCGGCACGAGGTATCGGGTGAGTTGGCCCATGTTCACGAGGGGCTCCACCCGGACGACCATCCGCTCGGTGTCGACTTCGAGCACATCACGCAGGGCGACCTCGATGTGGTTGCAGTCCTTCTTATAGGTCGACGTTCGTGTGGACATGGTCAACCAAGGGGGCCGCGCCGTGCACATCGTTTTCTCGGACCCCGAAGCACTCCACTCGCGCACCTGTTCCTGCACGCGTCGCACGCGTTCGTCGTGCTTCTCGGGCGATGCGCCAAAACGGGCGTAGAGCACGTCTCTCGTCACGCGTCCCCGCTCGAACAGGAAGCTCGCGGGCAGGGCCGTCGCGGCGACGACCAAGCCGCGGTTGTCGGTCAACCATTGACCCGCGCTTTTTGCGAGCTTCGTCTGTCCGAGCTTGCTTAGTATCGACATATCTTTCCTTACTATGGGTAGAACTGCGAATACCAGCGGCGAAGCTGGTGAATGGGGCCATCTCCACGCGTGAGCATCGGGTTCTTGCGGTAGATTTTCCTCTGCCAGATCGCGTGGTCTTGGCGCCACTGCGAGACCCAGTTGCCGACGATGAAGGATGCCAGCGGCTTTGGAATGCTTGGGTCGCTGAACCAACGGAAGCGAACGTGCTGGGTCAGCGGAGCGATCGGCGTGTGGCTTTGATACAGCACGACGCGACCGCGTCCTCGACTCAGCGTAAAGTCGAATCGAATGACGCTACCGGGGCCCTCGAGACGAACCTCTGCGTGCGCGCCGGATCCCTCGATAAGTTTTCCACGAAACGCGAGGGTGGCGTCGTTCCCGAACCAACAAACGTGCTTCTGGGTTTCATCCCGGCGCCACGTCGCTTCGTGGTGGATCGTCATGCCCGGCACGGGGATCTCTGTCCAAGGAATGCGGAGGCGTCCGTGGATCGCGGCGAAGTGTTGAAAGTCGACGCTGTTCTCGACGAATTCGAGGATGTGCATGTGGATGAGTCCGGCATCGTGCTCTCCCCGCCAAAGAAGACTGCCGTCGTCGATCTCCGCAACGCGTTCCAGGCGGTACGGTGGCTCAGGCGCCGGGCCGTTGCTTGCGTCTCCGTGTCGGTGGTAGACGAGCACCCAGCCATGCAGCTCTTCGACTGCCCACGAGCTCGTGCGATGCCGGGGGTCTACTTGGCACCCGTTGGATTGACTGACGACACATCCGTCCCCACGGATCTTCCACCCGTGAAACGGACACTCGACGTAGTCATCTTGCACTTTTCCGTCGGCCAGGTTGGCGCCGAGGTGGGGGCAATAGGCATCGACCGCCTGCACCTGCCCCGAGGCATCGCGAAATATCACCCATTGATTGCCCGCGCATTGCACGAACGTCGGGCTGTCATGAAAGTCGACCGACCGACCGACGACGTACCAACTCTCGGGGTACGGCGGCGGATAGGTAGCCTCCCGCGCCGATTCGACGATCGGATCCCGAACCCTTCGACCAGCTCGCCCCGACAGAGCCCGTAGCGGCGCCTGAACGGCCCCGGCCATCATTCCGCCGGTCGCCGCGCTAGGAAGAAGTAGTTGGGAGTGAAGATTCCGGCCTCGCCGCCGGCGATCAACGCTTCGGCCGCCGCGCCGAGCATCTTGCTCACCTCAGTCGACCCCTTGGGCGCGATCCGCAGCGCCTCCACGGTCCGAATCAAACGCCTCGCGAAGAAGCGACCGACTCGACCTCGGCGCACAGCGAGCGCGCTGTTCGTTTCGCCCACGAGCGGCAGGTACCAAGGGGTTTCGGGGTCACAGACGTCCGCCGCGTTGTGACTCTCGATCACCTCGAACCCGGCAGCACCGAGCGCCTCGAGGACGTCGGGAATCATCGCGATATCCGGAAGGCTGTCGCCCTCTTCGATGCCCTTCTTGATGCGTTGATGCTCCGCGTCGTTCGGGTCGAACGCGCTCGTCATGCACCACTCATACGCGGCGAACAGGCCTCCGGGCTTCAGCGTGCGGTAGATCTCCTTGAACACGCCCACCTTGTCCGGTGCGTGGCACGTGGCCTCAAACGCGTAAGCGGCATCGTAGGTTTCGTCCGGCACCTGGAGGTTCATGAAATCCCCCTTGAAGCCGGAACACAAGTCGGAGAGACCGGCCGCTTTGTTGTAGTCGCTAACCTTGGTCAGCTGGTAGTCATTGTTATTGACGCCCTCGATCGTCGCTCCAGAAAACCGGGCGATAGTGCGCATGGGCCCGCCCACGCCGCAGCCGACGTCGAGTGTCTTCATACCCGGCTCGAGCCCGAGCTTGAGAGCGAAAAAATGCTCCGAACGCGCGAGCGACGAGTCGAACGACTCCCCTTTGAATCGTGGTGCGAAGTGAAACGACTGGGCCCACCCGTGCTCGTAGAAATCGGTGACCAGATCATAGTAATGATTGATCATCGTCGTGTAGCCGGCCTTGCGCGCCTGCACGTCACCACCGTTGGACTCGTCGTGAAAGCCCAGGTACTCGTTGATCGCTCCGCGTACTCGACCGCGTGTTCGCTCGTCCGAATAGAATCGGTTTACTGCTTGCTCTTCCATGACGCCCCTCTGTAAATGAGGGGGTCGGATAACACGAAAACCACAAGGTACCACCCTGAATTCACTACCGTGCGGGCCCTCTAAATATACAATTAGTAAAATTGTGGTTTGCTCGACTGTTCATGTCTCCGTCGCTACCGCTCACGCTTGGGACGCTACGGTTCGCGATCGATGCGCACGCCACAACTACTTACTAGAAAAAATTCTGCATACGCCGGCCTAGCTCACAGCTCCCTGAGCAGCCCATCGATCTGGGCCGACCAGCGATGGGCGTCGCCTGGCCATCGGGCGGTCACGAGATTTCGGTCGCGCACGACGAAGCCACATTGCAAGGCGTCCTCGCTGTCGCGCTTCGTGCCGCCGGGGCCAGGATCGAAATCCTCGTCTGAGGCGAGAGCCGCGCGCACTTCGTCTTCGGTCGTGATGTCGGGGTACGTGCGGTAGTAGTCGCCCATCCACAGCCGGGTGAGATTGTAACCAGTCATTTCGAGCCGATTGGTGAGAGACGTCACTTTGCGGCCGTGGATCACGGAACGGCCATCCGCGCCTTGGGCCCGCGCGAGAATCAGCACGCCATGGCAGATCGCACCCACAGGCTTGTCGGCTGCCACGAAGTCTGCCGTAATCCGCTGGAGCGCCTCGGATTCGAGATAAGGCTTCACGCATTTGTCGTGGCCTCCCGGTAGGACGAGCGCTTCGAACGAACCCCTGGCCGCTTCGTTATAGGTGATGGGATTCTGAAACGCTTCGCTCGCGATCATCTCGGCATAGGCTGCGCGGCCATTGGCATCGGCTCGCAGGACATACTTGAGGGGACCCAGACCCTTGCCCGTCACCATGATCGGATCGGCGCTCGACAGCTTACCGTCTGGCGTTGCGAAGATGATCTCGTGCCCACGCGCGGAGAGAACTTTCCAAGGAACGGCGGCTTCAGTCGGATCGAATCCTTGCGCCGGGAGTGGGATCAGAACTCTACTCTTCGTCGATGTCGACATCGGTCAGCATGATAGAGAACAAAGGAAGCCTGTCGAGGGCGGCCGAGCTGCCGACGTGGTACTGCTAGGGCCGATGATCGCCTATCTGTATCCGATCAGCCTGTTCGTACTGTCGGGGTTGATGTTTGCTCTCGAACGCTTCTTCCCTTGGCGGCCGGAACAGAAGCAACTGCGGCCCAAGCTGTGGTCGGACGTGATCCATCTCGTGTTCAACGGCCATTTCCTGGGCATCTTGCTGGCGGGGCTGGCCGCCGTCTGGATACTGCCCTCCGTCGACCGCTGGCTCGGCGCTCAGGGCCTGACCGACTCGGTATATCGCAACGCCGCCGCCGACTGGCCGCTGTGGCTCCAGATCATCGTCGCCCTCGTGGTCCTCGACTTCATCCAGTGGTGCGTGCACAACATGCTGCACCGTGTCCCGGCCCTTTGGGAGCTGCACAAGGCTCACCACAGCGTTCAGGACGAGGAGATGGACTGGATCGTCTCCTTCCGTTTCTCGTGGCTGGAGGTGATCGTCTACAAGACGGTTCTCTACCTGCCGCTGGTCTTCTTCGGCTTCCTCTGGGAAGCGCTGATGTTCCACGCGATCTTTGGCACGGCGATCGGCCACCTCAACCATTCCAACCTCGATGTGGGCCACGGACGCTGGCGCTACATCCTCAACAGCCCGCGGATGCACATCTGGCATCACTACTACGAGGGCGACGCCAAGACGACCGTCAACTACGGCATCATCTTCAGCGCCTGGGACTGGATCTTCGGGACGGCGAAGATGCCACCCGAACCGCCGCCGCGCCTGGGCTTCCACGGTGTCGAGACTTACCCCGACAACTTCTTCAGCCAGGAGATATGGCCGCTGCAACGATTGTGGCCACGCCTACACAGCAAGCTCGCCTGGTCTGTGATCGGCCTCCTGGTGATCGCGGGAGCCTGGTATCTGCACGAGCCGCACCAACTTTTGGTGGGGTCAGGACGGCCAGACGCGCTCGACCAACCAGACGATCGCCACCAGATCGAAGGCCGTCAGGACTCCGAATAGCACCAACCAACTGAAGCCGTTCGGGACGACGCGAAGCATTCCCTGGATCAGCCCGCGGCTATGCCCGCTCAGCACCGGAAACGCTTGGTCGTAATGCGTGTGATGGATGTGGTGAACAGCCGGCGGAAGCAAGATGTGGTGCTCCTGAAGCCACACGGCGAGCTTCGGACGATTGCGAGGCGCTGTATGCGCAAGCCGATGCGAGAACTGATTCATGTAGCCCCACGAGTATCCGACGCCGGCCACCATGAACGTTACAGGGTTGAACCCGCAGATGCCGAACAGGAAGAGTGACTTCACGAGGAGCAACACGTTGAGGTCACCCCACACATCCAAGAGCCTCCGAGTCGAGATGTCGTAGGCGAGCGTGTGATGCCACTGAAACTCCACGCAGGGCACGCCGATCAGCGGGAGGCGGACGAAGCGCGGGTTGTCGAGGACCACGTGCAGGACGCCGCTGTAGAAGTCGATGTAGAAATACATCACGACGAACGTCACAAGCAGAGCGATGGGGTTTGGAGCCTGGGCGATCCCGTAGACGCAAATGGCGAGGATGAACAGGACGAAGGGCTTGAACCGCCGCTGGTAGACGGCGTGGTCGTTCTCGGCCACCCAGGCCATCTCCTCTGGGAGCGTCTCACCGTCTGCTACCCCCTGAGCGATGCGCTTGCGAACGAGGGTGTTCAGCCAATCGTTCATGTTCGCGTACGACTCCTTGCGGGTATCGAACTCCGGCGTGGCGGCGACTGTGTCCATCGTGGTTGGGGTGGAGTGTCCGTCACCAGAGCCGTTTTGGCAAAAGCCGGGTGTCGAGCGCAGATCTCGAAGGCCGAGGCGCGCCCAGATGCGTGGTATCATTGGGTGATGCCTGTCCTCGTTGGATGCTTGGCGATCGCGACACCACGTTTCGCCATCATCCTGGTAGCCCTGTTCAGCGACTATCTCGGCCGTGCCTACGAAACGACCGTCTGGCCCCTGGTTGGCTTCTTCTTCATGCCTCTGACGACGCTTGCCTACGCGTTCGCCATCAACAGCAACGGGTCGGTCGACGGGATGTATCTTGTTCTCGTCGTGGTGACGGTGTTATTGGATCTTGGCTTGGTGGGCGCCGGGTCGAAGACGCGGTGGCGGGATTGAGGAGGAGCGGTCCAGGCACCTCTTCGATATGAAGACGAGCGCCGCCCACTCGGCCTTGTGCCAGCGCTGAAAAGAATGCGTTTGCCTTTCGGGAGGCGCACTTCTTACGCCCGAATTTCCTGACTATCCTTATTGTTCGCTGCATTGCGCCGTCGAAGGGCTGGCACGGATCTCGCATCGAGAATAAGGGGGCGGTCTATGTAGAGCAGCCTTTGGTGAGCCGACGATGCCGAGTACTGGCCAGCAGCCCAAGTCCCTCGAGATTCGAGTGCGTCGAACGTTGTCCGGTGATGAGGGGACCACCTGGCGCGCAACCGTATTTTGTCCCGGGCAAGGCCGGTCACTCCACCTCACCGATTGCCTGACTTGTAAGGAGTTCGTGGAGATGTCCCTCGATCCGGGGGAGCTAAGCGGTGTTTTGAAATGCCACCCTAGCAAGGCCCCCATTCCAAGGAGCTCGGCGCAAGGGAGAAAGTTGGCCATGTTGGCCGACAGCACTCCAATCTCGGCATTGATGAGCAGCAATGTGCACTGCGTACGCGAAGACGTTGGCGTCCAAGCCCTCGCGGCACTGCTGATCGAGGGCGGGTTCAGCGGTGTACCCGTCGTCGACGAAGGCGGCAAACCCATCGGAGTCGTCTCCCAGGTCGATCTCGTCCGGCATCACTACGAAAGCGGGAAGGCCTCCCACGAGCCAGCTTCGACCGTCGGCGATATCATGACGGACATCTCGTTCACACTCGACGAGGGCGCGTCCGTTTCGCAGGCGGCGGCGCTGATGGCACTCGAGAGCATCCACCGTATTCCGGTGGTGGACCCAATGGGCCAGGTCGTCGGCATCGTGTCGCCGCTCGACGTGCTGTACTGGCTAGCGTGCGAAACAGGCTATCTGGTCCACATCGTCCGCTCATTCCTCAACAAGCACTAGGAGAGGGACGCTTCGCGCGGGTCAGCCGAGGCTAAAATCCGTGGAATGCTGGAGAGCTTGACGTATCTTGACAAGTCAAGACCCAAGCCACAGACTCTCACTATGAGCGAAATGGTGAAATTCAGCTCCAAGATGGAGAGGGAGGCGTTGGAGGCGCTGCGGGCCCACGCGGCCGAGGAGGGGCGGACTCTGGCGGGCCTTCTGACGGAAGCCGTTCGGGACTATCTGGCGAGGAAGCGTGTGCGTCCGGCGTTTCGCGAAGCGGCCGAGGCCGTGGTCGCGGAGCATGATGAGCTCCTTGCGCGGCTTGCGAAATAGGCGAGCCAGTGTCCGCGACTATCTATCCAACGGTCGAGGAAGTGCTGGTGCTGCACTCGCTACTGCTCGCTCGTTACGGAGGTGAGCCAGGTGTTCGCGATCTCGGGATGCTCGACGCCGCTCTTCATCGGCCGCGCTCCGGTTACTACGCCTCGCTCAGCGAGCAAGCTGCGGCACTACTGCAGAGCCTCGCCAACAACCACGCATTCGTCGACGGCAACAAGCGCGTGGCATTTGCGACCATGGCCATCTTTCTGCGGCTCAACGGTTTTGTATTACGGGCCACCGCCGATGACGCCGAGGCATTTCTGATCGACGAAGTCATCCAAGCTCGCGCGCCACTCCCACAAATCGCGACTTGGATCGAGGAGCACATCGAGGACAGGGACACTTAAGGCCGGTCTTCTTGAACACTGCGAACATGGCGAAGCGGACGTCGGTCCGTGAGCCGCCACCGACCCAGATCATTGACAAAATGTATATATATATTATTAATAATGTATGGATAATTTGGCGCAGATCTTTCGGGCGCTCGACCAATGGGTGGCCCGCGAGAACATTCGGGCTCGGGCCGAAGGAACGCCTGCATACGGGAGTTGCAGCATTCGCGTGCTCGGTCAGTGGGCGCTCTGGGCCGCCGGGGTCGACCTCACACTGACCGCCACGCAAGACCTCGATGCGTATGCAGACTACGAGTGGGCGGTTCAGCGAGAGCTCGAGCGTTTGCTCGCCGAGAATGGCCAGATTCTTGATCCCCACGGGCACGAGGTGTGGATGCCACGGGAGACCCGATACGACCCCCTCTACCAGGGGACGTTCGTTGAGGCGTTTGTCGCCGACGCCGATGCCGTCTTGATCTCCAAAGCATTAAAAGCGGCTGAGAAGAATAGGGCGTTGGTCACCGAGTATCTCGCCAAAGGCGCGAGCGAGCGCTTTTTCGAGCTGGCGCGGAAGTACCGTGTCGACCTGGAGCAGTTCGTATGACGTATACACAAGGCGACTTACAAACACGAGCGCGGAAACGGCACCGAGCGTTGAGGCGCAAGCATCGAGATCCGCGTTTCAGAAGTGTGATGGGTCGGTTCGTTGAAGAGGGCCTGCTCCAGACCAACATCGAAGGGATTGTGCCTCGCCGACAGCCGGTGCCGCTCGACGATGCACTGTGGGCCGGCACCGTGGAGCCCCGAATCATGGAGCTTCTTCCGGCCGTGCTCGTGAAAAAGCCGAGACTATTGCGCTTGCCGAAAGAGCTTCCGGACGACGTGGCAGAAGTGATGCACGCCATCCGTCACGGCAAACCCGCGCCGAGCTTCCGTGGCGTGCCGCCTGAGCAATACCTGCCGTGGGTGACCCAGGTAGGTCGAAAAGGTCGCTCTCCCTCGGTTCTGAAGAGCTTTCGGTTTCGGCATGACGACGTGCTGCGGCTCGCGAGGCTCCGCCAGAGTCTCCCCGCTCGCTCGGACACTGAGGTGATTCGAATGGCACTCGAATCGTTGGAAGCCTCGACAGCGGAGAGCTTACCAATCGACCCAGGTTGAGTAGGAACAATGCTTCCTCTGCTGGGCGGGGCTCTGTTGACCACAGCGGTGGATCCTGCCGCTCGAAAATGCTCTCGGCCTGCTCACGCTGCGCAACCATCACACCCTGTTCGGCGATGTGGACGCTGTCGCGAACGTCCAGTGCCCGAGTCTGGAGCGCGAGCACCTCGCCTAGCTTCTTGTCCAGCTCCTTCCGGCCCTCGCGGAGGCCTTGCAGAATCGAGGCGGTGCGATCTCGGACCGACTTCGGGATGGAAGGTTTCCTGATAGCTCGTACCGCTCTCGTCCAAACCTCGATGTCCTCGTTATTCTGGGTCTCCAGCTCCAGTACGATCAACCCCATGAATCGCGAGGTGACATCATGTATCAGCCCCTGCTTTTTTCCGCCTGTGGAACGCGAGTATTGCCCCACTGCTCGTCAGCCCTTTCTCACTTTGGGAGAGTGGTCACGTTTTTGTCCAAGTGGCGAGCCCCTATGCTGCGTCGACGCTCACTCGGTGCTGCCGTGAGATCTCGAGCTGTGTCGCGAAATCGGTTTGGCTCATATCCTCGCAAAGTCGTATCGCTCTAAGTCCAGCGAGCGTACGATCTTCGGACGTACGCCAGTCGTTCGGCGGGCGTTGGATAACGCTTCGTGAACCAGCGGATCAGTCGCAGCGCTTCTTGCTGCTCGGCTTCGGACACCGGGGCATCGACGTAGGCTTGGAACTCTTCGAGCGTTAGCCTGCGGCTAGAGAACCGCGCTGCCGCCTGAACCGCCGACAAGGAGGGAAGGCGAAGGTCACGCATCCTGAATCTCCTTCAGACGTTCGAGCAGGCGGATGTCTTCCGCGTCCTTCGGCCGTGCTGCGATCCGCTTGGTGAGAATCAGATCGTCGATCGAGGGGATGAAAACCTTAGCGGCGCCAATTTGCACAGGCACACGCCGCGACCAAAGATCGTCGAATCGGACCACCAAGCCATCCACCGTGGTCCGAGCGTCCGAGACAAGGACATCGATGTGCTCGTCATTCTCCAGCACGTACCTGCCCGTTCGACGCGCTTCGTCTGGCTCTCGGTTGGGGTTCAGGTCGAAGGGCGCGACCGCTTCGTTTAGCCTCTCGATATCGTCAGAGTGCAACCAGAAGTCGTAGTCAGCGGTCAAGACGGGCAAGCCTAGAACGACCAAAGCGCGGCGTCCGATCAGCAACGCTCGTGCGTCGCTGACCTCGATCGCGGAAAAGAATGAGATCTCATCGAACGCGGAGCCTCGCATGAGGTTAGTGTCTGTGCTTTGCAGGGGGGATGCAACCACGCGATTCAACGCTCCTCGAGCTTGCCGCTGCTAGTTTCCGAGCACCGACCAGAAAGCCGTTCCCACCCAGACTCGAAAGGCAAAGTCGACATCTGAGTTGCCGTTTCCGATGCGGATGGCCGGACCGAGCTCAAACAGAAAGAAAGGCGCCACCTTCGGGGCGGCGTTGATCTCGACACCCATGCGAACCAAGAGTGGAATGATCCCCCAAGGGTCCACGTCTCTTGCGAACATCAGGGTAAACGGAATCGTCGCCCCGGTGACCACGCTGACCCGGTCATGCACGTCGATCGAGACGGGAACCGCAAGCTCGGCGCGTACGCCACCCATGACACGCTGATCACGCCGAGAACCGACTGGAGGCACTCGGCCACGGTCGCTACCGCCGACCATGGCACCCGGCGTGAACCGAAGCCCAATGTCGGTTGTGGCCTTGGCATGCTTCCTGTTGTGGATATGCCAGCGGAGCGGAGCGTTGAGCGCAAGACCGGCGCTCACATCCGAAAACGCGCCCGACCAGTCCCCGTACACCAGCTCGGCGCCGAGCGCCCAGTCCAGCTTGCCTTGCCCCTTGTTCCACCATTCGTAGAACAGGCTCGGCCAACCGATCCCGGTGTTGTGCACCATGTCGGACTCCAGCGGCTTCCCTCCGATTGTAGACTGCGGACCCGCAAGTGCGGTGCTCGACATGGCAAGCACCAATACAAAAACGGCAAAGGCTCTCATTGCAGCACACTCCCCCCTCGTGCTCCGGTGACCGAATTCTAGGATGAGGGGACGTTGAGAGCAAAATTCGAGGTCAAGCGCAACCGGGGGTCTTTCTTGCGCCGACCGTAGCCGGAGAAAACAGTAACCAACCAACTTTCCCACGTTTACATGGGAAGGTTCTGGGTTTAGACGCCTAGTAAGAAAAGGGACGCGCTCGTGCAGGTCTATCGCAACGCTATTTTCGCAGGCGGCGGGTGCCGTTGCTTCTCGCAGCTAGGCTTCTGGGAGGGCGCGAAAGCCCAGGGGCTCCACCTCGGTGACCAGGTGCGGTTCATCGGGGCCGTCAGTGCAGGCGCAGCCATGGCTGCAGCGGCGATGAAGAGGCCATGCAATCGCTGCTCATTGAGCATGGGCAACGAAACCTTCCCAGGGACGCTATGTGTTGACGCGTCGGAAGTAGCGTGAGCTAGGCGGCGCTCTCTTCGCTCACGTCCCACCCAGGGAAGAGCAGGACCGCTGGATGAACACGAAGAGCTCGCGCCAAGGTCTTTGCTCGTTCCGCGCCGAGCTGCGTCCGGCCGTTCTCGATGTTCGAGATGGTCGATTGCGTGAGGCCGGTACGCTCCGCCAACTCTGACTGCGTGAGCTCGTTCTTGTCTCTGAGGATACGGGCCATCTCGGCGGGTGTGAGCTTGAGGCGAACGACAGACTTCGTGAACCGCCCTCCTCGCAGTGCTTCTTGAACCTTCTTTCCGCGCTTAGTACTCATGGGGATTCACCTCCAGCACGAGGACCTCGAAGCGGTCTCCTTCGACCACGTAGAGGACCCGCCACTTTTTGGTCAGATAGCTCGAGCGTGCACCTTTCCACTCGCCCTTGAGTGCATGGTCCCGATAGCCGGGAATCAACCGCAGCGATCGTGGCCCAGATGCTTGGACGACCTCTTTCCATGCCTCGTATTGTCTGACGACGTCTTTGGGCGCCCTCTTGAGTTGCCTCTTGCAAGGCCTGCTCTCGAGGACCTCCCACATTTCGTATGTGTAATATAGTTAATAGGTAATGTCAAAAGCGCCCAACACCTCGCGGTGCTTCCGAACTTGACTCGGCTTGATGGCGCCGTTACCCAGAAAGTATGGACAAGCGACACGCTAGAGCCGACGAGCATGAAGTGCTGGCCCTGGTGGAGGCGGTGGGAATCGAAGCGACGTCAGTACACCTGATTCAGACGATTCTCGAACGGTTTCGCGGACAGGTACCGCGCGCGACACCGCCAAAAAGGACGACGAAAACGGGTTAGGCGGAAATCTTATGACAATGTCACAAATCCCGGACGTGAATCGGGAGCTCGCAGAGGTCGGGGCGGTGCAAGCGTTGTTTGCGTTGGTGAAGAATGAGTGGGGGAGGGCGTGACGCCGCTCCGCTCAGCCGCTACGCCGCTCCGGGATCGCGAAGCTCTCGCATCTTCTCGACGAGCTGCGCTTGCGCTTTGGCGCGGACCTTGTGCATCGCGGAGTCCAGTCACTGCCGCGTTCGCGCGGTGCCAGCCCCGCGGTGCGTACCGCCACCTCTGGAGGCGGCCGGGGTCGAGCCGGCCCCTCGACCGCGATGCACCGGCGACGCATGCGAAGACCGAGCCGACCGTTGATGGGCCGCGGTGCGCCGGCTCGGGGATGTGCGTTGGGCCGTAGTGCCACCGCGGCGATTCACCGTGCCACGTGGCGGTGCCGTGCGATGCCCTGTCGGTGAACCGCGACGGGCGGTCGGCGTGTGAGGCGCCTCTCGGCTCCGATGGCCCGCGCGGTGCGAGGTCGAACCCCGGTGATGGACGCTCCGGTTGCGGTCGCGGTCGCTATGCCCACGGTCGGAGGCGCCGTGCCACGGTGGTGGCCACGGTGCGTTGTGGGCCGGTGGTGTCCGGAGTGTTCGTAGCGATGCCCGTAGTACCCGACATGACGATAGTGGTAATATGGCCGATGCCGAACGGTGGCGCCGTAGGGCTGATAGTATCCGCGAATGTGGTAGTGGTACCCGCCTGAAACCACCCAGCGCGGTGCAACGAAACGGTGGCCGCGGATCGGTCGCACATAGTGTCCGCGGATCCACACATAGCTGACCCCGCTCCACCACCAATACCCGCTCACCCAGATGGCTCCGGCGTAGGGGACGGGACGCCGCACTTCGAACCTGACCGGCGGACGAGCGGTTTGGACGATCACCCACGACGGCTCGGGCTCCTCGACGATGATCCTCGTCTCACCCGCCATGGGCTTGACGATGATGTAATCGTCGGGTTGGTTGCTGACAAAATGTTTGGCGAGCGCCGTTCGAGGAACGGAGCCGATAAGTAACAGGGCCAAGAGCGCTAGGGGAACAGGGATCTGAGCCCAAGGCTTGGTGCAGCTGACTGTGATCGTTGTGTGATGATGTTTCATGACCCCCCTGAGACGCGCCGGAGAGTCCGGTTTATTCAGACGGGTCAAGTAGCCCCCAGAAAAAGGGGACTGTCCCCTTTTTGAATCGCGTGGGGGAGTCGGGCGTCTACAAGAGAGGACTTGCATCATGGCGTTTACCAGGAGCCAACGGTTTGCTTTGTCGTTGCTTACGCTCATTGCCACCGGCCTGTCGGGCTGCATTTTGATTGGAGACTACGAGGATCTCTACGAACCTGCCCCGAAGTCGATCACCTATGAGGCCTGCTACAGCAACAATGATTGCTTTGCAGACAGGTTCTGCGAAGAGCTTGCCCGGCCGGCTGACCACTACACCGATTACGTGAATGCGATTTGCACAATCGATTGCTTTGACGACATCGACTGCCCAGTGTCGGAGTTCAACCTGCTTCCAGGTGCCTGCATCGACCACGTGTTGCTGGGCGGCTCGGTCACGTCTCGGATCTGCGTCGAGCGCTGCGAAATCGATGCCGACTGCGACGTCCTTGGTGGTTTCGGTTGTGAGGTCATCGACCGCGAACGCCTCTGTGTTCCGATTCGCTGAGCTGACGAAGCGTCTCGGAGTGCGTGCGTCGAGTGTGGGGGGCGCTGTGCGTCATTTGCCCTCCGACGGCCGCTGACACAATGAGCCTTTGGTCTGCGGTGTTTTCATGCAAGGAGTGCACGGGGAAGAGCCGTGAGATCGCGCGCGAGAATTTCGGGTCAACTTCGTAGACTCAAAACCCCTTCTAGTGGCGCCTACGCGAGCCTCGCCGCATCATACCCGGCCATGAAGCTGCACACCGATACGATCGAGCTCTCGACCTCGTCAGAACGCGAGCTCGTGGATATCACGACCCAGGCACGGCAGGTGGTCTCGCGCTCCGGCGTGGTGCGCGGGACATGCGCACTGTACGCGCACGGAGCGACCGCCGCGCTGATGGTTCAAGAGAACGACGACCCCAACATCGGCCGCGACGTGGTGAACTGCCTCGATGGGCTCATCCCGAGCGGCGTCTGGCTGCACGACCAGATCGACGGGAACGGAGCATCGCACATTCAGGCGGGCATCGTCGGACCGAGCGAGACGATCCCCATTCGCGACGGCACGTTGAACCTATCGACCTGGCAGAACATCTTCTTCTGCGAGTTCGATGGGCCGCGACGTCGCCGCACTGTGGTGGTCACGATCACGGGCGACTAAGGGAGCTCGTCCGTAGCCGCCAGCGAGCGTCCCGACCGGGACTCTATAACCAGCCTTCCCACGTTCGAATTGAGGCAACCGAGCAGTAACCAACCAACCTTCCCACGTTTACATGGGAAGGTTCTGGGTTTCCTTTCTACGCGGGCACTCGGTTTTTCCGCGTATCGCCATCAAAGGCGTGCAACCCGACCTCTTACTCGCGTACCCTGAGGTGCCTTGGCATCCCGCTGCTTGCCCTGCGCTCTGGTCACTACGTGGTCACCGACAGTTTGGGCTGGGGCGAACGTGATGGCAGTGGCGTTCGAACGCGTCTGGCGAGTTCGGTGTGGGCCATGCCAGGCTACCTCCCTAGAGTTGCGACTCGATCGGCCAGAGCTTCAACACGGTGATGGCGGCTTTCAGCCAGCATCCCGCGTACGGCTCCCTTCGACGAACGACTCGACGGACTGACGAAAAGAAGCCGGGTCGATTGCTGGGTAGCGATAAAGGTCTCGCTCGATCTGGTTGAAGAAGTCCAGCAACCGCTCGAGTTCGACCAACCTGTCGTCGACCATGCTCTGAACATCGGCAAGATCCTGCGCGTGGCCCCGCTCGAGCTTCGACAGAGCCTGGGAGTAGAAGTCGTAGTGATAAAACGAAATCCTCCCCTCGCGGGCGATCGGAGAGCTGCGTTCCTTCCAGCCGGGGAGCTCGGGGATGAAGTCGGCGGGGGAAGCCAGCTCGATGTTGAGCTCTAAGCTCTCTTTGAGCGCCTGCAAAGCACGGTAGACCTCATCCCGGTCTGGCTCCATCTTCATGTCCACATCGACTGTGTTTGAGCGCCACCCCTTGAGCACGGCGGTCGAGCCGCCGGTCAGGTATACGGTCATATCGCCTCGAGCGAATCGGCCGAGCTCTTTCATGAAGCGCTCGATGCGCTCCGCATCTGCTAAGTGGCGCATTCGAGCGCCCGTTCAAAGCTGACGAGACGACGAATGAGTGCATTGTAGCGCGAGTGGGCGCGGTCGGACGTTTCTTGCGCAAGCAGTTCGTAAAGGCGGTGCTCAGCGGATGAGAAGGGCCGCTCGATATCAAAGCCGAGGCGCCGGAGCCTTGGGGCCCCTATCGAGACGAGGAATGAGTCGATGCTTTCACGCCGTTCCTCGAGATCCTTCAGGCCGCGCTCGATGAAGTCGCCACCTGGATAGCGTGCATAGTCCACCAGCCAATTATAGCGGACAGCGGTCAGGCGCCAAGGGGACGCATTCCGCAGGGAGATCGAAGGAGATCGAAGGAGATCGGAGATCGTACCGACGTTGCCCCAAACGCAGCAAGCA
>PVMK01151425.1_pt1 | contig 54320 bp, 48 predicted proteins | sample 1853481 | NCBI WGS metagenome assembly PVMK01 (sample SAMN08533507, study PRJNA380276) | Marine sediment metagenome, whole genome shotgun sequencing project.
AGCCGACAGTTGCTGGGATAGAGCCCAGACTGCGAGAGCACCCTCACCGCTTCGACGGCCGCCCCGTAGTCGGTGAAGTGCGCGGTTGCTGTGGCGCGGAACACCGGCCGCGGTCGAACCCGCATCCAGGCTTCCGTGATGACGCCAAAGATACCCTCCGAACCCACCATGAGCCGATCGGGGCTCGGCCCAGCGCCAGAGCCCAGGAAGTCGCCGCGACTCCCACACGCCTTGGGGCGTGATGGCGCGCGTGGACTGCACCAGGTCGTCGATGTGCGTGTACACGGTGGCGAAGTGCCCGCTTGCGCGCGTGGCTACCCAACCTCCGAGGGTCGAGAACTCGAAGGACTGCGGGAAGTGGCGCAGGGTGAGCCCGTGCTCCGCCAGCTGGCGTTCCAATCCGGGCCCGGTCGCGCCCGCTTGAATGCGCGCCGACAGGGAGCTTCGCTCGACCTCGACCACGCGATCGAGGTGCGCGAGGTCCAGGCTCAGCACCGCGCCGTACCGATCGTCGACATCGCCCTCGACGCCACCGACCACGCTCGTTCCGCCACCGAACGGGATGACCGCGACCCCCGCATCGCTCGCCCAGTCGAGCACCGAAGCGATATCGTCCTCGTTTCGTGGGGTTGCAACGAGGTCGGGAGCCGGAGAAAAGTCGCCCCGAAAGCCCCGAAGGATGTCGCGATAGCTCTTGCCGTACGTGTGCCGCACCCGAGCTTCGTTCTGGTCGGTCACGAAGCCCGCGAGGACCGACGGCACCCTCGTCCGAGCCGCGCGGAGCTCGATCGACTCGAGCGACGGAGGTTCGTCGCAGCGCTCGGGCGCGAAGCCCACCATCATCTGCGCGTGCTGACCCGTGGCCTTCCGCGTTGCCGCGTCGGGAAACTTATCTTCCCAGCCCCAGCCCCAGAAGCTCTGCTTTCGTGTGTCGGTCATAGAAGAGGACCTTCCAACATCGGTGTGCCTTCTTGCAAGCGCCTTGACGGATCCCTCGATCGGGGCTTCTCTCCCGCCATGTCGTTCCCCCAACCGCTACGAGCGGTCCTCACGGGAGCCGGTAGCGGCCTCGGCCGCGCGTTGGCCCTCGACCTCGCCCAACGCGGCGCTTCCCTCGTCGTCTCCGACATCAACGTGGCGGCAGCCGAAGAAACCGCCGAGCTAGTCCGCCAGCAGGGCGCGACAGCGGAGGCCGTGCAATGCGACGTCACGGACCGCGAGGCGGTGTTCGACCTGGTCGATGAAACCGAGAAGCGGCTCGGCGGCATCGATTTCATCGCCAACAACGCCGGCGTCGCGGTGGGCGGACCCTTCGAGCAGATCTCGATCGAAGATTGGCGCTGGGCGGTCGACATCAATCTTTGGGGTGTGATCTACGGTTGCCAGGCGGCTGTGCCGAAAATGAAAGCACAAGGGCCGGGGCTACATTCTGAATGTGGCGTCGGCAGCGGGCCTCCTGGCTCCGCCCGCCATGTCTGCCTACAACGTCACGAAGGCAGGGGTCGTGTCGCTCAGCGAGACGCTATTCGCCGAATACAAACCCGAAGGCATTCGCGTCGCGGTGCTTTGCCCGACTTTCTTCCGCACGAACATCGTCGAAGCAGGGCGAGGCGCCAGCACGGACAAAGAGGACGCCCAAATTATCCGGTGGATGGAACGGTCCAAGGTACAAGCCCCGGAGGTCGCCAAGGGCGCCATCGACGCGGTGCGGGACGGGAAGCTGTACGTGCAACCGATGCGGGACGGCCGGGTGGCGTGGCGCCTCAAGCGCACGTCGCCGCAACGCTTCTACGACTCGATGGCGAGGGCCCACCAGAAGTTCACCAAAGGTCGCAACGGGCGCTGATTGGCCATCGAAGATCGACGCTGCTATCCACCGCCAACGCCCATGCGACCCACCTCCACCTGGCTTTTGATGCTGACGCTGCTTTGGGCAGGCGTGCCGGTGACCCCGGCCGCCGCACAGGAGACCGCCGGTGACGCGTCAAACACCGCCGGGGACGAGGCGGCGGAAGTGATCGCGGACGCGCCCGATACGCGAGGCCCCGATGCGGTCGCTCACAATGCAGAGCTTCTAGACGGGCTGTTCGAGCGGTCCATGGAGCAGACAATCCGGGAGGAGAAGTTCGGGGCGGCCGCGGGCATCACCGGGAGGCATGATCCTGCTCAGCCTCGGTCCGCCTGGCGACTGATCGAAAACGAACCCGACACCCAGTACTCGCGCGGGCCTCGGCGTGATGTTCATGACGCTCGGCATGGCCGATCTCACCCTCGGGGTCTTTGCCGCGACACGCATCCCGCACGAGAGGCGTCGATTCGCTCGTTGGGAACGAGCGCGCGAAGACGGCATCACCGAAGTCGAGCTCGCCCACTTCGAAGGCGAGCTACAAGCCGCCCAAGAAGTCCGTCAGGGTGAGCGCCTGCTGGTGCGGTGGGGCGGCCTCACCCACGCGCTCGGCGGCCTCCTAGTGCTCGCATTCGCACCGATCCCCGGCAGCATGAGCGGAGCAGACCGCGTCTCGGGCTACGTCATCGGCGGGGTGTTCTTTGCAGTCGGCATGGGCACCTTTGCGGCGTCGTTTCGCGATACCCCGAGCGAAAAGGCGTGGAAGGAATACAACACGCGGAAGACGCCCATGCCGGGGCACGAGTTCCAGTGGGGCGTTGCACCCTCGATTTCCAAGGAAGGGGCTGGCATTTCGTTCGGCGGCGCCTTCTAGTCGCGACCGGCTTGCATCGCGGCCGCCTGACCGAGTAGGAAGCCCCCCTATGGAGCTCGATCAACTCAAAGTCATCATCACGGGCGGCGCTTCCGGACTCGGAGAGCACTTCGCCAAACAGCTTCTCGCCGCCGGCGCTCAGGTCGCCGTGGGCGACGTCAACGAGGAAGGGCCTCGCCGCCCTCCCCGACGGCATTCACAGGCGAAAGCTCAACGTTGCCGACCAGGACGACATCGCGAGCTTCGTGCCATGGGCGGCGGAGCAAATGGGCGGGCTCAACAGCCTGATCAACAACGCCGGGATCATCCGCGACGGGCTATGGGTCGGCAAGAGCCGCAGGACCGGCGAAATCCGGCGCATGTCGAGAGAGGACTGGGACCTGGTCATCGCGATCAACCTCACCGGCGCCTCGCTGATGGTGCAGGAGGTGGTCGCGCACATGATGGAGAACGGCGAACCCGGTGTCATCGTGAACGTCTCGTCGGTCGCACGCCACGGCAACCGAGGGCAGACCAACTACGTCGCCGCCAAGGCCGCTCTCGCCGCCAACACCCGCACCTGGATGAAGGAGTTCGCGCCCTACGGCATCCGCGTGGCCGCCGTGGCTCCGGGCGCCACCGAAACCTCGATGACGTCCGGGATGAACCAGAAGGCGCTGGACATGATCCGCGCCTCGATTCCGCTCGGCCGCATGGGACAGCCCGAAGACATCTGGCGCGCCGTGAAGTTCATCTTCGATTGCGACTACTTCACGGGTGAAACAATCGACGTGGCTGGCGGCGCAGCGCTCTGATCAGCCGAGCACTCGCATGATGGCGCGGTGCATGAAATAGCCGACCGGAAGCAGGGCACACCCGAGCGCGTACGCACCCCAAAAAGAGAAGCGGTCACGCATCAGAAACGGGATGAAGAACAAGAGCGTGATCGGGAGCGCCACCAGGATGCTGCGCGCCATCTGGAACACGCTACCCGGATCCCTGTGCTGCAGATAGGCCAGCGGGAGCACCAGCATGGTGGCCACCGGCAGCGCGATCAGGAAGCCGGCGGCTACCGGGGTATCGTCGCGAGAGCCACGCCGCAGCGCCGATGACGAGCGCCGATACGAGCGTATTCAGGACGATGAGCATGGCTAGCTGCCGGTCACGATCACTCGCTGAGGTCGCTGAAGAAGTACTCGATTTGATCGAGATATCGGACCGCGCGGCGCCGGGCGATCGCGTTCGACAACCGCGCCTCCGGGAGCACGTCGCCGGCGTCGATCACCTCCTGTAGGAGCTCCCGAAAGAGCTTGTGGTCCCCCGATGGCCACTGCGTAGTAGCGGGCCATGCTCATCTGAACCATCAGGTTGCGGCGTTCCGTCTTTGCCAACACGTCATCGAGAATCAGCTTCGCCTTGTCCGTGTCGGGCGGAAACTCCGAGGCGGCAAGCACGCCCATCGTCATCTTGCCGATCATGAACATGAAATCGGCGTCGAGCGTGACCGAACGCTCGAGAAGCACCTTGGCCAGCGGAAGGTCCGCGACGGTGTCCATGTCTTCCATGCCCATATTGATTCGGGAACCTAGGGACGCGCCGGCCCAGAACAGGATAGCCGCGTCCTCCTTGGCGACAAGCGCCGTGTCGACCCAGGTCTGCAGGCTATCGACCCCGCCCTTGAACGCGTCATCGAATCCCGGGTCGCGATTGCGCAAGAAGTGCTGCGAGAGATCCCAGGAACGGTTGTACATGACCAACGCTCTGCGCCGTAGGGCCTCGGCTTCTTCCCACTCGTCTTCGATGTCTGCGATCTCGACGCGATCCTCGATCCATCCAGTGCCGTACCCGACGTACGCGGCGACCAGGGAGAGCCCCATCACCTCGTTGTCCGGAACGATCCGCAGCAAGCCCTCCAGCTGAATGATGCTGGCCGGAAACGATTTCCCGATGAGCTCATAATCCCAATGCTGCTCGATACCGGCAGCCGCCCGCCCAAAGAGCTCCGCAGTAGAATCCGCCGCTAGCTTGTCTGTATCGCAAGCCGTGAGGGCCAACAGCCCCGCGACGAGCGCACCAATCCCAAAACCTCTCCAAGGAGCCATGGCGGGAAAGTGAACCGGAAACCGCCCCCCAACACAAGCCAAAACGCCAAATTGACATCGAGGGGGTAGCGAGGTAGGTCGCGCGCAGAGTGATGACGCCAGGGGAATGCCGGGAGAAACTTCAAGACCTCATACAGCGCATGCATGCGCTGGGGAGGTATCTTTGACCTCGACACCCTCCGTCATGACGTCGACCGGCTCACCAACCTGAGCCTCGGCGAGGGGTTCTGGGACGACCAGCACAAGGCCCGGAAGATGATGCGTGAGCGTGCGTCTGCCGAGGAAACTCTCAAGGAATTCGAGCGAGTGGACGGTGAAGCTCGGGATTTGCTGGAATTGCTAGAGCTCGCCGCCAGCGAGAGGGACGAAGGTGTGGTGGCGGACGTGGCCGAGCAGATCCCCTCGATCGAGGCGGAGGTTCGCGGGCTCGAGCTGAAGCGTATGCTCACCCCGGATGACGACACGGATGCGATCGTCACCATCAATCCGGGCGCCGGGGGAACCGAGGCACAGGACTGGGCCGATATCCTCCTGCGCATGTACCTCCGCTGGTGCGAGCGCCGGGGCTTCAAGACCGAGCTCCTCAGCAAGCAGCCCGGTGACGAAGCCGGCATCAAGGACGCCACGTTCGTGGCCCGCGGGACCCACGCCTATGGCTATCTTCGCGCCGAGAACGGCGTACACCGCTTGATCCGGATCAGCCCCTTCGATGCCAACAAGCGCAGACACACCTCGTTCGCAGGGGTGAGCGTCGTCCCGGACCTCGGCGAGGAGCTGACCGAAGGCGAGATCGAGATCCGCGACGAAGACCTCGAGGTGAGCACGATGCGTGCCGGGGGCGCCGGCGGCCAGCACGTCAACCGGACCGAGTCCGCGGTACGCATGAAGCACATCCCCTCCGGCTTCACCGTCCGCTGCGAGGCCGAGCGCTCGCAGCACCAGAACCGCGACACGGCGTTGAAGATGCTCCGCGGCTTGCTGTTCGAGAAGGCCCGCCGAGAGAGAGAACAGGCGTTCGAAGAGGCGTTCCTCAACGACCGCGCCGACATCGCGTTCGGCTCTCAGGTGCGGACCTACACGCTCCAGCCCTACACCATGGTCAAGGACGAGCGAACCGACCATAAGGTAACCAACGCGGACGCCGTGCTCGATGGGGACCTGGACGAATTCATCGAAACGTATCTCCTGCTGAACGCCGAGAAGAAAAAGAAAAAGGCGGGCGAAGCCCAAGAGGAATAGCAAGTGGCCACCGAAGACGAGCTGCGGCAAACGCGGTTGACGAAGGCAGAGCGCTTACGCGAGCTGGGCGTCTTGCCGTACCCGAACACCTGGCGCACCAACCCCGGGCTCGAAGACGAGCGCCACCGGCTCGTTCTGCTCGCTGCCGATGAGGAGGCATGCGCCAAGCTCCCGCTCGAGGACGAGCTCACCGAAGACGCGCCTCACGTTCCACTCTTCGGCCGTGTGGTTGCCAAGCGCGGGCCGTTCCTCGTGATCCGCACCCCCCACGGCGATGCCCAATCGTTGGTGCGGCCGGACAGCCTGAGCGACCGCGACGCGGCCGTTCTCAAGCTCCTCGACCTCGCGGACCACGTCCTGGTCGAAGGCCCCGCTATCCGCACCAAGACCGGCGCGCTGGCGGTGAGCGCCCGCCGCTATGAGCATCTCGGCAAAGCCCTCTTGCCCCCACCCGCCAAGTGGCACGGCCTCAAAGACGTCGAGAAGCGATACCGCGAGCGGTACGTCGACCTGTTCGCCAACCCGGCCGTCGCCGAGGTGTTCCGCGCGCGCACGCTCATCGTCCAGTCTCTGAGGCGCTTTCTCGACGTCCTCGGTTTCCTCGAGGTCGAGACGCCGTTGCTCCACGCGATCCGGGGCGGGGCCACCGCCAAACCCTTCGAAACGCACCACAACGCTCTCGACCTAGAGCTCATCCTGCGCATCGCCCCGGAGCTCTATCTCAAGCGGCTGCTCGTCGGCGGCTTCGATCGCGTGTACGAGATCGGGCGCACGTTCCGCAACGAGGGCATCAGCACCAAGCACAACCCCGAGTTCACCATCCTCGAGTTCTACATGGCGTACGCCACCCACGAGGACTTGATGGACCTGTGCGTCGACATGCTCCGCGCAGTCGATGCGGATTTAGGCGCGCGCTTCCCGGGGCTGACGGGCGATCGAGCATTCGACCTTCAAGCGGAGTGGAAGCGAGTACACATGCGCGAAGCGATCGCCGAGCGTCTCGAACGGGCGGGCCACGGCGAAGTCCCCAAGACCCCCTGGACCGATACTCTGTCCCGCGATGCGATCGGCGACGAGGAGGCCTTCGAAAGAGCCTGCACTGCGATCGCCCCGAAGCTCGACCCTGCTGCACAGAAACTGCTTTCCCACTGCGAGACCCATGGCGAGCGGGTATTCGCCGTTTTCGAGCTCTTGGTCGAACCCGACCTCACCGCGATGTACCGCACGCCCAACGGTGCTCAGTCGGTACCCGTCTTCATCACCGAGTTCCCTTGGGAGGTCTCTCCTTTGGCTCGCCGCAACGACGAGGACCCCGCCTACGTCGACCGCTTCGAGCTCTTCATCGACGGCCGCGAGCTGAGCAACGCGTTCAGCGAGCTCAACGACTCGGACGACCAGGCCGCTCGCTTCGAATCCCAACTTCGCAACCGCGCACGCGGGGACGACGAAGCCATGGACTTCGACGCGGACTACATCCGCGCTTTGTCCCACGGCATGCCACCTGCCGCCGGCTTCGGCCTCGGCGTGGATCGGCTCGTGATGCTTCTATGCAACCAACCGTCGATTCGCGACGTGCTTCTGTTCCCGCTGCTTCGCCCGGAGGCGGAATGAGCGAACCGCGGCCGCTTGGCTTCTGGACGGCGGTCCTCTGCGGTTTCGGGATTTTGCATGTCGCCGCCGTGCTCGTGTTCGGCGCGACGAGCACCCAATGGTTCCAGGCATCGATGGGCGACGACCTGCTGTGGATTCGACTCGCCATCGCGTGGACGACCGCGCAGCTCACCTTGGCCCTGCTCAGCGCGGTGGTCCTCCGGGGAGCCGCTCGCCTTCCTCGCGGCGCGCGCGGACGCGCTCGAACGATCGGCTTGGCGACCACCACAGGACTGCATGCGGTGATCACGACCGTGTCGATGGGCATCCTTCTTTGGGCAGCGCGGGTCTCGATCGGTCACGTCCTCGGCGGCACCATCGCAAGCCTGCTCTTCGGCCTGACCCACCTCGCCTACTCCGACCTCGACCTCGAGTGGGTGCCCACCCTCTATCACACGGCAACCACGCTCCAGAGCCTCTCCGCAGCGCCGATCGTGATCTTGAGCATCTCCTGCTGGTTCCTGGTGCCGGCCCCGCGGCGCCAACGGTTCTGGTGGGGGTTCGACGCGGCGCTCGTGGTTGCATTCGTCACCGTCAGTTTCGCGTTCCCGCTCTCGCCTGCCGACGGCGACGATGCCAGCCTGCTTCGCGCGGTCATCCGAATGAGCGTGACGACGGTCTTCGCCCTCCGGCTATGCCTGCGCGCGGTCGGCCCACTCCTGTCGGCGTTCGAACGCATAGGCTTCCGTACGATGGTCGCCGCGCGCCACCTGCGCGCCAAGAAGACCGGCTTCCTCGCCGCAAGCGGGACGTTGTCCATCCTCGCTGTCGCAGTCTCCTCTTGCATGCTGGTCTCGGTGCTCAGCGTGATGGGTGGCTTCCGGGCCGACCTGAAAAAGAAGATCCTGGGCAACCACGCGCACATCGTGGTCGACCGCGCATTCGAGGAGATCGACGACTGGCAACCTCTTCTCGAGCGGACGCGGCAGACCGAGGGCGTGGTCGCCGCCACGCCCTTTCTCCAAGTCGAGGTCATGGTGTCGAGCCTCTCCAATCGTGCCGGCGCGATCCTTCGTGGAGTCGATCCCGAAACGGTGTCGGACGTGACCGACCTCGCCCACAACCTCACGCACGGCAAGCTCGAACACTTACGGCACCCAGAACGCATCCTCGATTCCTCGATCATCACCACGCCCGCCGGGCCCATCGACGCAATGATCCAAGGCGCCGAACGCACCGCAGCCAGAGGCCTCCCCGCCGAGGCCAAAGAAGACGCGATGCCGGGCCTCATCGTCGGACAAGAGCTTGCCAGGGCGCTGCGGCTGGTCGTCGGCGATCGTGTCACTGTGGTTTCCCCTCGCGGCGACCTCGGCCCGACAGGCCCCATCCCCAAGACCCGTCCCTTCCGAATCGCCGGCATCTTCTACAGTGGGATGTACGAGTACGACATGAAACACGCCTACATCGATCTCGCCGTGGCCCAGCGCTTTCTCCGCTCGGAGGGCCGCATCAGCGGGATCGAGGTCAAGGTCGAGGACGTCGAGCGCGCCCCTGCCATGGCGGCGCTGCTAGCCTCGACGATCGGCGAGGACGGGCTCCGCGTGCGCGACTGGAAAATGATGAACCAGCAACTCTTCGGCGCCCTCGCCCTCGAGAAGCTCGCCATGTTCATCACCCTCGGCATCGCGGTCCTCATCGCCGGCTTCTCTGTGTTCGGCACCCTGACCCTCCTCGTGCAGGAGAAACGCAAGGAGGTGGGCATCCTCAAGGCCATGGGGACCCCACCGGGCGGGGTGATCCGGATCTTCGTGATCGAGGGTCTCATGATTGGATCGGCAGGAGGCCTCATGGGGCTCGGCCTTGGCTTCGTCCTCACTTTTGCGGCCGAACACTTTGGAATCCGAATGAATCCCGAGGTCTATTACATCGACAAGCTCCCCGTACACCTCGATCCCACCGAGTTCGCCCTGGTTGGCGCCGCAACGGTGGTGGTATGCCTGGCGGCGACACTCTTTCCGGCGTATCAAGCGAGTCGCGTGCGACCCGTCGACGCGCTCCGATACGACTGACACTCGCGTTTTCGATGACCGACCCTCTCGTCACCGTCCAGAACGTGACCAAAACCTTCGAACACGAAGGCCGGTCACTGCAAGTCCTCAAGGGCATCGACCTCCAAATCGATCGCGGAGAGATGGTCACGATCGTCGGCCCCTCAGGCGCCGGCAAGAGCACACTGCTGCACTTGATCGGCACGCTCGATTTGCCCACCGAGGGGCGAATCCTCTACGGAGGCCGGGATGTCACGCGCCTCGGAAGCTTGGAGCTGGCGGAGTTTCGCAACCGAAGCATCGGTTTTGTCTTCCAATTTCATCACCTGCTGCCGGAGTTCACTGCGCTGGAAAACGTGATGATGCCTGGTTTGATTCGAGGCAGCCGACGGCTGGAAGACCGGGCACGGCAGCTGCTCGACGAGGTGGGGCTCACCGACCGGCTCACCCATCGTCCGGGGGAGCTTTCCGGTGGCGAGCAGCAGCGCGTCGCCCTGGCGCGGGCGCTCTTGATGAAGCCCGAGCTGGTGCTCGCCGATGAACCCACGGGGAATCTCGATAGTCAGACCAGCAACTCCGTCCAGTCGCTCATCTTCGATCTTAACCGGCGGCACGGAATCACGTTCCTCATCGTGACCCACAGCCGGGATTTCGCCGCCATGATGCCGAGACGCGTTTCGATGAAGGACGGGCGCATCGATTCGGACGAGCGCCGCCCCCAACCCCTTGAAAACCAAGGAAAACCAACTTGACCCCCTCATAGGCCACGGCTATAGCCGCCCGGCTGGTTACGCCTCGCAATGCGCCCTTCCGCCCATGCCATAGCCCTGATGCTCGCAGCAGGGCTCGCTTCCGTGGCGGGCGCTCAGAGCGGGGACAATATGCCGGAACCGCCGCCCCCAATGATGCGGCCCGTGCGGACATCCCCGCAGCCCCAACGACCGCCCCAGCCGATTCCCAGTGAAGGGGTTCTAGGGGGCGAAGGCGACGCCTACGAACCGGTCCAAGACCCCAACGCCGCCATCCATGTCCCGCGCACCAGCTGCCATGACAAGGAGATTCGGCGCGTTGTCGTGGTCGGAGCGCGGCGTGTCGATCCCGATGACGTGCGGGCGACGATGAAGCTCCGGCGAGGCTCCACCTGCACGGACCCTGCGGTCACCCGGGACGCGAGGGCACTCTGGAACATGGGGTACTTCGACGACTTGCAGATCGAATCCGACCCCATCGGCGCGGGGATCAAGCTCACGATTCGCCTCGTCGAACGCCCCGCGATCCGCAAGGTCATCTACGAGGGCAACGACGAAGTCGATGAAGACGACATCGGCGAGACGATTACCCTCGAGCCCGGGACCATCTTGTCGGTGCCCGATGTCGAGGCGCAGGCCGACTCCATGCGTCAGCTCTATTCCGAAGAGGGCTTCTTCTTGGCCGGTGTCGAGTACGAGCTCAGACGTGTCCCGGGCGATAGCAACCAGGTCGACATCGTCTTCAAGATCGACGAGGGCGCGGAGGTCGAGGTCCGGCGCATCAGTTTCGTCGGCAACCGGGAGCTCCCCGCTGCGGAGTTGCTGAAAATCATGCAGACGAGCGAGACCGGGATGTTCTCGTTCTTGAGCGACCGCAACAAGTTCAGCCGTGCGGCGTTCGACGAAGACCTGACTCGGGTTCAGGCCTGGTACTACGATAAGGGCTACTTGATGATGCGGCCCGGGCGCCCGACCGTCGAGCTCACGCCCGACCGCGCCTACGTCGACATCACCATTCCCGTCGAAGAGGGCCCACGGTTCCGAATTCGTGAGTTCGACATCATGGAGACCGACGGCGCAGGGAACGAAGTCGAAACCGTCGCGCCGAAGGCCCAACTCCGCAAGATGGTGAGGCTCGCGCCGGGCGACTGGTTCAGCCGCAGCAAGATCGCCGAAGGCATCGAGGGGATCAGCCGGACCTACCGCGACAACGGCTACGCACTAGTGGAAATGGTGCCCGGCACCGACCTCGACGAAGCCAACCACCTGGTCGATGTGACCATCAACATCCTCCGAGGACCCCTGGTCTACATCGAGCGCATTCACGTGCGCGGCAACACCAAGACCCGCGACGCGGTCATCCGGCGAGAGTTCCGACTCAGCGAAGGGGACCTCTACAACCAGAGCAAGCTCGAGGACGGGCGAGCGCTCGTGACTCAGCTGGGCTACTTCGAGCGGGTCGACGTCTCCGAGGAGGAAGGTACCGCCCGCGACCAAATGGTGATCAATGTCGAGGTCGCCGAGAAGCCGACTGGCACGTTTCAGGTCGGTGCGGGCTTCTCGTCGCTCGAAAGCTTCATCGTCACGGCGCAAGTCCAACAGCAGAACCTCTTCGGCCGAGGCCAAACGCTCGGCCTGAACCTCCAGGTCTCCGGCATTCGGCAACAGATCGACCTGAACTTCATCGAGCCCTGGTTCCTCGGGTCCGAATGGAGCCTCGGCTTTGGTCTGTTCAAGCGCATTCGGGATTTCCGCGATTTCCGGCAAGATTCGACCGGCGCGAGCGTCACGACGGGTCACCCTCTTTTCAATCCGCGCTTCCGTATCTTCCTCCGGTACGAGTTCGAAAACGTCGTCATCTCCCAACCCCGAGGAAACCTCCTCGGCGTCGGTGGCGACCTCGCGAACACCTTCTCCAACATCTTCATCGCCAACGCGTTCCGCGACGGGATCACGAGCTCGCTCCGGTTCACCGTCAACTGGGACAACCGCGACAATCGGATTTCGACGACGGAGGGCGTCTTCGCGAACTACGCGGTCCAAATCGCAGACCAGTACCTAGGCTCCGACAACACGTTCGTCCGCCAAACCGCGTTCACGCGTTTCTACAAGAAAGTGTTTGGCCCGGTGGTCTTCAAGATCAACACCGAGGTGGGCTTGATCACTTCCCGTCACATCGTTCCGGTCTTCGAGCGGTTCTACCTTGGCGGCATCTTCACGATTCGAGGCTACCGTCTGCAGTCGGTCGGCCCACAAGCGGGTGTCGCATCCGCCGGCGACCCGAACCTCCCCATCATCGACGAGGGCCGCCCGATCGGCGGCGATTTCCAGGCGTTCTACAATATCGAGCTCGAGTTTCCGCTCATCGAGGCCGTCGGCATCAAGGGCGTCCTCTTCACGGACGGCGGCAACACGTGGAACATCTTCGCGTTCAAGGATCAGTTCGGGAACTGCCAGGCACCCATCGCGCCCGACTCCGACCGTTCGTCGGCGCCGTGCGGCATCAACGGCTTCCTCCGTTACTCGGTGGGCTTCGGTGTTCGATGGTTCTCCCCTCTCGGACCGCTCCGTTTCGAATGGGGCATTCCCATCAAGCGCCGGCCTCAAGACAGCGCGGTCCGCTTCGAGTTCACCATCGGTCAGTCGTTCTGACCGAATCAAAAGGGGCGGTTGGCCGTATAACCCCTGCGGCTTGACCGAATCGCGGCGAACGGCTAGCTACGCCGGGCCTGAAAGGATGCTCTCATGCGCTTTTGCAGAATCAGTACTATCGCTTTGGCTTCAGTCATTCTCGCCGGATCGGCGTCCACTGTGGACGCGCAGGTCAAAATCGGCGTGGTTGATCTCCAGCGAGCCATCAACGAAACCGAAGACGGCCGGCAGGCCAAGCGGCGACTGAAGAAGGTCTTCGACGAGCGACAGAAGTCTCTCAACGTCAAGCAAGAGAGCCTCAAAGCTCAGAAAGAGAGCCTCGAGCGGCAGCAGGACGTCCTCAGTCAGGATGCGCTCAAGAAGAAGGTCGAGAAGTACCAGGCGGACCTGATGGACCTGCAGAACGAGTACGTGCAGTACCAGCAAGAGCTCACCACGAAGGAAGCCGAGCTCACGCAAAAGATCCTCGAGAAGATGCAGGCAATTCTCCGTCGCATCGGGCAAACCGACGGGTACACGATGATCATCGAAGCCAATGAAGGCGGCGTCGTGTGGGTGCCCTCGAACCTCGATCTCACGGACGTGCTGATCCAGCGGTACAACAAGCAGGCCAAACAGGGCGGCAGCAAGAAGTCCAAGTAAAAGCCCATTCGTGGCCCAATCGGCCGTTTCCAGCTACAAAAGCTCATGGTTAGGTTCTGGGCGCTTGTGGTCATCGCGCTGACGACGCTTGGCGTCGCGGCTCGGGTCATCGCGGAGGAGGCACCCGCGGGCCGCGTGTACCACATCGATGAGTACACCCAGGCAGCGATGCTCCGCTATCCAGGGCTCAAGGCGGCGGCGGCGGACATCGACGCAGCCCAAGCGCGCCTGATCGAAGCAAGGCTCTCCCCCTTCATGCAGTTCCAAGGGCGGGCCACGTTCTTCGTGGCGCCTGGTGCCCAGGGAACCACCACTTTCAGCCCCGACTCCCAGATCCCGTGGAGCAACCGCTGGGGCCCGGGCGGCGAAATCGCCATCGAAGGAGGGATCCCGCTCTACACCTTCGGCAAGTATCGCGCCGGCAAGAAAGCCGCGACCGCAGGCATCCGCGGGTCCGAGCTCGAGAAAGACCGCACCATGGCGCGCGTGGTGTTCGACGTGCGTCGTGCCTACTTCGGGACGCAGCTCTCGCTCGACCTGCAAGCGATGATCTCCGAGGGCAAGGACAAGCTCAGAAAAGCGGTGGATAAGCTCGACGCGCGTTTGAAGGCGGACGACCCCCGGGTGAGGCAAACCGACTACTGGCGACTGGTCTCGGCGCTGTCCGAGATCGAGTCGCGTGAGTCGGAAGCCCTGCGATTGGAAGCCTCGGCTCGGGCCGCTTTGGAAATCCTCTCCGGCCTCAAGCCGGCCATCGTTCCGGAGTGTCCGCTCGGAGTCGTCGAGAGCCAGGTCATCGAGCTCAGCGAACACGTCGAACGCGCAATTTCGAATCGTCCGGAGTTGTTGCAGCTCGAAGCGGCAAGGACCGCGAAAGATGCCAACCTCACAGTCAAGCGCGCCGGGTACCTCCCGGACATCCTCCTTGCCCTGCGCGCGACCTTCGCCAGAACGCCAGGCATCACCGACATCCAAAACCCTTTCGTGATCGACCGTGGCAACTTCGCCGGCGCCTACGCGGGACTGCTCGCGCAATGGAAGCTCGACTTCGGCGGGACCCACGCGCGCGTCAAGGCAGCGAAGGCCGAGATCCAGTCGCTGAAGGCGAAGACCGAAGAGGCCGAGCAAGGCATCGAGATCGAGGTCACTTCACTCTACGAACAACTGCAGGATGCCAAGCGGCGACTCGAAAGCTGGACGCGCGCCGAGAAAGAATCCCGCAAATGGTTCGTGTCCGCAGGCCAGGGCTATGAAATCGGAACGACCACGGCCATGGAGCTCGTCGACGCGATCGAAGCGTACTTCAGCGCCCGCTCCAAGCGCCTCATGGCCACCGCCGAGTACAACGTCGCCATCGCAGGCCTCGAAAAAGCGACCAACATGCCGCTGGTCTCACAAAAGGGTTGGCGGCCCGTAGACTGTGGGGAATAAACCCCCTCTGAGCCTCGTCTACAAGGAGCCTATGACTCGTTTATCCCTAATCGCTTGCCTCATCGCGGGCTCCTTGTGGCTCGCTGGTCCCGCGGCTGCGGAAGAAACGCCGACGGGGGCCGCCTTAGTCGCAGCCGGCGCCGGAGTCAGCGAAGCAGACGCCGCAAGGGCCGAGAAGTTCATCCGTACCAAGCACAACAAGGTCCGGGCGGCGTTGCGCAAGCCCGACACCCCGAAGCGCGCGGAAGATCTCACCGTCTTGTTGGGCGAGTTCCTAGACTATGAGCGCCTCACGAGGCTCTCCCTCGACAAGGAGTGGAACAAGCGCTCCCCCCGCGAGCGACAGCAGTTCGTCAGTCTCCTCCGCCAGCTCGTCGAACGGCAGTACCAAAACAACATGGAGTCGACGCTCGCGTACAAAGTGAAGTGGGTCGGCACCGAGCCGATCGAAACCGGCGTCAAGGTGAAGTCCTCCGCACGCTCCGTAAGGAAGAAGCGCCAACCCCCCGTCGCCATCGACTACAGCATGAGCCCCGCCGGCGAAGAGTGGAAGGTCTTCGACATCTTCACCGACGAGGTAAGCCTAGTGAAGAACTACAAACGCCAGTTCCGCAGAGTGATCAGGGAAGAAGGCTGGGACGGACTGATCGGGCGCATGGAAAAGAAGCTGAACGCCGAGGACGACCTGCTCTAAAAACGGGGCAGTCCCCTTTTCGGAAGGGTTAATTCGCCGACGTTTGATCGTCCTTCTCCGTGATTGCAAGCTGGGGGTTCGATGCGCTCCGTGGTCTGCGACGAAGACCGACGGGAACTCCTGGATCTTAGGCTGCGCGTGGACGCTCCCGGTTTGCGGGGGCCCGGATTACAAGGCGCTCGAATGCGGCATCGACCCCTTCCGCGGGTAGCAATACTGGTTCTGGCAGAACGAGTGCGATCCGATGCCCCTCTACTACTACGACTGCTGGACGACCTGTGACGGAGAGCGGGAGCCCACCGAAATCCTCTGCCTCTGACACTGACACTGCCTCTGACACTGACACTGACACTGCCTCTGACACTGACACTGACACTGACACTGACACTGACACTGGCACCGACACCGGCAGCGACGCTGGCACTGACGTACGTCGACTTCTACGCAGGAGGTCGGCTCGGGATGGGCAGCACAGTGAATGGGTCGGCGCCTCGGCGTATGTCGACTTGAGGTGCCGGGCGACGGGGCTCCCATTCGCGAGCACGCCCGTCCCGAGCCGTCCTCCGGTGACTCAGCCGCACAACACAGTTGCTGACGCTAACACTGACGCTGGCACCGTCCGGAAAAAACCGTCCGCCCGGCTGCGGCCCCCCCAGGCCGCACGCCGTGCGGACGCTCCCCTTTTTTGTCAGACCCTCTTACGCAATCCTGCGATGTCTTTGACGACGACGCGGCGATGATCGGTTGCGATCACGCCTGCCCTTTTAAAGGCGCCGAGCACCAATGTGACGGTTTCCCGAGTCGAGCCTACGTAGCTCGCTATCTCTTGGTGGGTGAACTTCACACCCACCAAGATCCCCCTTGAATCAGGAATCCCGTGCCTCGCGGACGCATCGAGTAGAAATTCTGCAACACGCGATTCTACGCTTCGCGTGAGCAGAGCATCGATCCGCCGTTCTGCGAGCAGGCGGCGTTCCCCCATTAATCGATGCATAGCGGAAGCGAATTCCAGGTCCTCACCCATCACCATTTTGATGAGGCGAGGCGGAATGCGTAGTGCTTCCACGTAATCCAAAACCACCGTTTCGAGACGCGCTTCCGGGTCGACCAGCGACATCTCGCCGATCAAGTCGCCGGGGCCGTAGTAGCCGAGCGTCAGTTCTCGTTCCGGTGTGCGGCGCACGCGCCGGACGCGACCACTTCCGATCACGAAGATCGCGGGGTCGCTAGGCATGCAAAGGGCCTCGCGACGATCGGCATCGACCAGCGCGCTTCCGTTCAGGACCTGCTCTCTGAGCGCCGAGGTCAAAGCCTCGAACACGCTGCAGCGAGTGAGAATTCTCGAGCGCCGTTCTTCCGTCGTTCGCAGTCGTCGTGCGCCGGAGCCGTTTTGCAGTGCGGGAGCGTTAGAATCCATACTTACAGCCTTAACGGTATGGTGCATGAATACAGGATTACCGTCAAGACGCATTTTCACAAAATCATCAGAAAATGCAGTTCTCCTTCGTATTGACCAAAAGGACCGCCTTCGCTAGTGTCGCCGCATTCGGGAGGGCGTCGCTCCGGCTCGCGGGCCGACATAGTAAATATGCGACTTTATTCAGGAAAAATTGGTCCGATCGTCGATGACCTGGTCCGCGACCTCACGGCTCAGGAAGACATCGAGGTCGAAGAGGTCGCCGAGGTCCGCCTCGATCTCGAGGCCGTCCTCAAGGAGTACATCCGGCGAGAGCGCCAGATGATCGACGAGGCGAAGGATCGAATGGAGCGGGAGGGGCTAGGCTACTCCAAGCTCGGCCGGATGCGGCAACGCTTGGCCAAGGAGATGGGCTTCCCGCAACAGGACGAAGTCCTGCCGTACCTGGTCGACCAACTGCTCAATATGCTTTTCCACAGCGCCAACGTCGTCGAGATTTACGCAGACGACGTCACTCTGCGAAAGAAGATGACCCCGATTCTGCGACGGCACATGGAAGTCGAAACGGGGCTCGACGCCGAGGTGCGTTCGAAGATCAAGAACCTGCAAGAGGGCACCAGCGCGTTTGAGATCGAGTACGCCAAGGTGATGGATCAGATCAAGCACAAGCGCGGGCTCGAATAGGCCTCCCACATGAAGAGCATGACCGGATACGGAAGCGGGCGAGCGGCGCTCGGCGAAGGACACCTCGTGCTCGATCTACGGACGGTCAACCATCGCTTTCTCGATGTGCGTGTGCGTCTACCCTCTCGCATTCAGAGTCGGACGCCGACGGTGGAGCGCGTGATTCGAGCGCGTCTCGAACGCGGACGAGTGGACGTGACCGCCCGGTTCGAGGGACAGACGCTGCCTCAGCCTACGCTGGACCTCGATCGCGCCCGCGCGGTGTACGGCGAGCTCTCTGCCCTGCGGGACGCATTGAACCCCGAAGAGCCGGTGCCCCTCGCCCTGCTCTCCTCGGTGCCCGACCTGTTCGTGGTGAATCGTGGCATCGATGAGGAGGCTCTCGACCGCTCGCTCCACGAAGCGGCGAAAGCAGCCTGCGACGCGGTGATGGTGATGCGCGGCAACGAGGGGGACGCCTTGGCCAAGGAGCTCGGCAGCCGGCTCTCGGAGCTCGGAGCGAGCGTGGGGGCGCTGAGAGCCGCCGTCCCCGAGATGCTCGACAGCCGCAAAACGCGACTTCGCGATCGCCTGGATGCACTGCTCGTCGGCACCGGAGCCAAGTTGGAGCCTTCGCGTTTGGAACAAGAAATCGCGATACTGGCGGACCGCGCGGACGTCGCGGAGGAGCTCGTGCGCCTCGATAGCCACCGTGACCAAATGCTCGAACTCATCGAGGATTCGTCTGCACCGGTCGGGAAGCGCATCGACTTCCTGCTCCAAGAGATGGCGCGGGAGGCCAACACCATCGGCTCGAAGGTGCTGGACACCGGGATGACGACGCACGTCATCGCGTTGAAGGCCTGCATCGAACAAATGAGGGAACAAGCACAGAATGTGCTGTGACCGACCGCTTCAGCGCGGTACTGGTCGCATCGGAGGGGTAGTTGAATGAGTGCCGCGGCGCCGCCGGATCCAGATCTCATCCTGTTGATCATCAGCTCGCCGTCGGGCGCGGGAAAGACGACGCTGACCCGCCGGGTGCTGCAAGAGTTCTCCGAGTTCCGGTTCAGCGTGTCACACACGACCCGCCAACCTCGCGTAGACGAGGTCGACGGCCAGGACTATCACTTCGTCGATGAGAACGCCTTCCGCGCCATCATCGATGACAACGAATTCGCGGAATGGGCCGAGGTGCATGGCAATCTCTACGGCACGAGCGTCACCGAGATCGAGCTCGCGCGAACGGCAGGCAAGAGTGGCGTGCTGTTCGACGTCGACTACCAGGGCGCTCGTCAGATCAAAGAAAAGTTTCCGCATGCCGTCGGCGTCTTCATTCTGCCGCCCTCGATGCAAGAGCTTCGCCGTCGACTGGATGGCCGCGGCTCGGATGACGCAGACTCGCGCGAGCGTCGCTTCGACAGGGCGCGCGAGGAGATTGGGCACTACCCTTTCTTCGACTACATGATCGTCAACGACGAGCTACAGCGCGCGCTCACCGAGTTGCGCGGTATCGTGCTGGCCGAAGGATGCCGGCAGTGGCGAGTCGCCGCCAGAGCCGAATCACTGCTGCAGCAATAGCCTCAGAACTGAATGCCCAGGATGAGTCGAAGCGCCATGGCGCGACTGACACCCAGGCCCTCGGTGCCGGGTTCCCGGATGCCGTTGACCTCGAGATACTTGAGGCCGTTGAGGGGGAACAAGATACCGAACTGGGCCGCCGCGAAGAAGCCGTCCTTGGCGCTCGGGCCGTCCTCCGTCCGATAGTAAATCGAGAGGTCGATCTCCGCGCCGAGGTTAGGCTCCGACGCGTACGCCTGCTGCTCGTACATCGCGCGGCTGTAAATGAAGTCGAATCGCGCACCCAACACGCGCCCGAAGTCACTGCGAATGATGTCGTAGCTCATGCCGGGGGCGAGATAGTAGGCCCCGGCGATGCGCCCCATGATGCGGCGCCACAGGATCAAGTCGATGCGGTAGTCGGGATGAAACGAGAAGTTGGAGACGGTCTTTTGGCCGACCGGCTGAGTCGCCAGGTCCTCGTATTGCGACAGGCCGACGACGTCGGGGTCGCCTGACGCCATGCCACCTTTGAGGAAGACGCCAAGCTTCTTCTTGAGGAAGCGGTACTCGCCTTCGAAGGCGATACCCCACTGGCGAAGCTTGAACTTCTCGCCCTCTGCGGTTGGGGGGAACTCTGCAGGCGAGATGTTCTGAATCTTGCCAAGGATGCCGGCGAACTCGATCTCGAGCCGCATATTCTTCCATAAGACCTGCAGCCAGCCATCGGGCATGTAGACTTTGGCGTCGCGGCGAACGAACGCATTCTCGATGTCGCTGATCGTTCCGAGCAGGGGAGCCGTCGATGTCGACAGGAACTGAGTGCGATAGATGAAGTAAGCGCCACCGTTGATGACCCACTTGCCCCGGGCTAGGCGTTTCTCCTGCGCGAGCGGCTCCATGCGCCGGGCGAGCAAGAAACTCCACTGCTTGGTGTCGTCCAACCTGCTCGCGTCGATCGGAATGTTCTGGATGTCGTCGATGGGGTTGTAGATGTAGCCCTTGTTGGCGAAGTCCCAGGAGACCCCGAAGAAGATGCCCTTGAACTTGCCGATGAGCTGAATACGGTCGATCTCGGACTGGAAATCGGAATCGAGCGCGGTGTCGAGCTGGTTTGTCCCCTCGCCCGCATTCCAGAGCATCCCGAGGCCCCACTGGTGCCCCATGCGCCCAAAGCGAAGCTGACCGATCGTGCTGTTGGTCACCTCGCCCCAGACCCTCCGGAAATAGATGGCGTCCCCCACCGTGTTGCGGAACGACTCCGGCGGCGGCGACGTGAGGGTCAAACTGTCGACCGGGACTCCAGGAGCGCGACCGGGAATCTGACCGAACTGATTGACGGACTTGACCTCGGGCGTAGAACCCAACACGAGGTTGTCGAACACGTCCAGCATCATGTGCACCCGAATGTTGTCACTCAGCGAGAGCGTCGGCTGCAATCGAAGCCGGGTGTTCGCGAAACGTAACGTCGCGCTTCCGTCGCACCGTTGGTCCTGCCCCGCGGGAGACGCGGCATCGCCCTTGCATCCACCCTGCGGGAGCACGCCGTTGAGGCCAGAGCTGGGCGCGTTGTCGACGGGAATCCATCGCGCAAATGGGTCTTGGTTCAATCGGTCGAGTGGAATCCGCCTCAGCGAAAGGTTGTCGAGGTAGTTGCCCCGCACACGGAAGTAGCCGTTGAGTGAGAACACCGGGCGAGGGTTGGTCCACGACGCCAGCGTCGGGTCCGAAGCCGGGGGCTCCGCCCGTCCGAGCAGAGCCGCGTCATCCGCCGCCATCCCGTCCTCGTCCCCGAAATCCTCGTCGTCGAACTCTTGGTCGAACTCTTGGTCGAAGTCCTCGTCGGGGCTGTCGCCACTGACGGGTGCGGTCGGGGACTGGAGGCCCGGCATGGCTGGCGCCCGCAACTGCGGCGGAAGGTCTTCCTCCCGGGTCGGCTCGGGAGAGCGCGCTTCGCCCTCACCGATCGCCTCTTCCTCGGCGGTGGCGGCACTGCGGCGCGCCCCGGCGGTCGTCGCATCATCCTGCGCCGCAGCCGATGTTGCCCCAAGGGAAACTACCCAAATAATCGCTAAGAAACGGCGCATTGAATTCGTGCGGTCCGGGGCGTAGCACGCCGGGATCACACGGGTCAACGGGGCAATCGCTGGCTTGACCAAAGTCCCCCCGACCTTTAGCCCGGGTGCCGAGAGTTCTGTGACGGATAGTCTACACTTCATCCCCCTGGGCGGGCTCAACGAGGTCGGCATGAACTGTGCTGCCATGGTCTGCGGCGACACGACGATCGCCATCGACTGCGGCATCGGTTTCACCGATGAGCACGGTGCCGAGCTGGTTCACCCCGACTTCAACTGGCTTCAGGCACAGAAGGAGAACCTGCGGGCGATCGTGATCACCCACGGACATGAAGATCACATCGGCGCCCTTCCCTACCTCCTCAAAGAGGTCAGGGTCCCGGTCTACGCCCCGCCCTATGCTGCAGCCCTCATCGAGGATCGCCTGGCGGAGCACCGGCTCAAAGGGGTGGACCTCCGGGTGAGCCCCGCGGGAAGCCGAGAGCAGATCGGGTCCATCTCGGTCGAGCGCTTTGCGGTCCACCACTCGATTGCAGACGCCACGGGACTCATCCTGGATACGCCGGTCGGCACGGTCGTGCACACCGGCGACTTCAAAATCGAGTCGAACCCCTGCGAGGGGCAGCGCTTCGATCGAGCTCGCTTGGAAGAGGTCGGGAGCCAAGGGGTGCGCCTCCTGCTCAGTGACTCGACGGGCGCCGAGGTGGAGGGGCACTCGCGAATCGAGCGCGACGCCGAGGCTGCGCTCGAGGAGTGGATCGCCCGGTCCCCGAATCGAGTCGTCGTCGCGACCTTTTCCTCCAACGCATTTCGGTTGAGGGCGGCGTTGCGAATCGCCCGGGGGCAAGGGCGCAAAGTCTGCCTGCTCGGCATGTCGGTCAACAAGCACACCGAAACTGCCCGAGCCCTCGGACTGATCCCGCCGATCGATAGTCTTTTGATCCCGCCCGAAGAGGTCAGCGCGTTGCCCCGGAATGAAGTTTTGATCCTCGCGGCCGGTACCCAGGGCGAGCGAGCTTCGGGCCTCACGCGGTTAGCGCGCGACGAGCACTCGCGCTTGCAGGTCGAAGCGGGAGACACCGTGATCTTCTCGTCGCGCATCATTCCGGGAAACGAGCTCGGCGTGCTGGACGTAATCAATCGATTCGAGCGTCGCGGTCTGGAAGTCATCACGCGCGACGCACATCCGGAGATCCACGCCAGCGGGCACGGGAGCCGCGAAGAGCAGCGCACGATGATTCAGATCCTGCGACCGGACGCGTTCGTTCCGGTGCACGGCACACACCATCATCAGCGCCGGCATCTCGAGCTCGCCGTCGAGGAAGGAATCAGGCAAACACAACTCGTCGAGAACGGCAGCGTGCTCGAGCTCACTCGAGATGCGTTGCGCATCGTCGATACCGTTCCCGTGGGGCGCGTCTACATCGAAGGCATGCAACCACTCACCGACGAAGTCATGAAGGAACGCCGGGCGATGGGCTCCGATGGATTGGCCACCGTCCTGCTCTCGCTCCGAGACGGGCGGCTCCGGAACCTGCCCCGGGTTGTGTCTCGCGGGGTCTTCGGTGCCGCACACCGCGCCCGCATCGAACGCAAGCTTGCCGAACACGTGCGCGATCGACTGAAGGGCCGCCACTTCACGAGCGACGACGCCGCCAAGGAAGCGGCAATTGAGGCGGCGCGGGGGTTCTTGGTACACAATCACCGAAAGCGGCCGCTGATTGTGGCGGACGTGAACGGGGAACCATGAGCCGACGGGTCGCCTGGCTGGCGGCTGCTCTCGTTTTGAGCAGTTGCCACCGACACGCCAAACCGGAGACGAGCCCACCGGCCACCTCCATCGAAACCACCCCGTCGAGCGGCTCCCCGCCCGAACGTGCGGCCTCGCCAGCTAACGGCGTCGCCCGCCCGGCGACAGCGAAAGAACGGGCGGCGATCGACGACCTCGTTCGGGCGGCGGCGGCGTCGGTCCGGCAACTGAAATTGCGGCGTCCGGTTACGATCGAGATTGAAGACGGCGATGTGATCGCAAACAGTTTGCGATCACAGATCGAAGATGCGGAGATCGAGCGAGCGAGACTCGTCTACGGAGCGCTTGGCCTCTTGGACGTCGACGCAGATCTGCACAGTCTGTTTGCAGGCGTCCTCGGCGAGCAGGTCATCGGGTACTACGACCCCGACACCGGACGACTCGTCATCCGCGAGGACGTGATGGCCGGGCTGGCCGGCGCGTTCGGGCCCGAGCAAACGCAAGAGGCGCGGCTGGTGCTGGTACACGAGCTGGTACACGCCCTGCAAGATCAACGGCTCGGGTCTCGGGGAGTCGTACCAGAAGGAGCGCACCGCTGATGAAGACAACGCATTCCGTGCGGTCGTCGAAGGCGACGCCACGCTTGCGATGCTCGCACACGCGCTACGACAGCAGGGCATTCCGTTGTCCGCTGCGACGGACGGGATTCAACAGATGGGCGACTACGTCGATCTCAATGCACTCGTGCGCGGAGAGAAGCTCGACGAGGCGCCCGCGATTCTGAGGGTCACGTTGGTGGCGCCCTACCTGCGCGGTCTGCAGTTCGTGGCGGCCCTGCAAGGACGAGGCGGATGGCCGGCGGTCAACAACGCGCACCGCAGACCCCCGGCAACGACCGAGCAGGTCCTGCACCCCGAGAAGTATTTCGCTCGGGAGCCCGGCGAGCAGATCGAGATTCCCGACAATGGAGCGGTCCTCGCGGCAGGGTTCAAACGCATCGAGGGAGATACCCTCGGCGAGCTGGAACTCGCGGTGTACCTCGGCCAGGGGCGCCCGTCGGGGACAGATGACGAGGCGGCGGCCGGATGGGCAGGAGACCGGCTGGCGGTCTACTCCCGCAGAAGTGAGGTCGCCGTCATCTGGTGGACGACATGGGACGACGACGCCGAGGCGGTGCAGGCCTATCGCGCCGCCCGATCGGTGTCACCGAAGAACTCCAAGGCACGTGTCGAACGCAAAGGCCGCTCGGTCCTCATCGTGAGAGGTCTGCCGGCCAAGTTGCACCGCGCGGTGCGGGGCGATTTCACGTCGTTCGCGCGCTACATCAAGGCGGAGCCGGCGCCTCCCGATGTTCGCCGCAATCTGGTCTATTGAGGTTGTCGCGCAGGGCGCCCCAAGCTAGGAATTGCGGATGACACGCGCTTCGTGGGACGAATACTTCATGGACATCGCTCTAGTGGTGGCCACGCGATCGACCTGTCCCCCGCAAAAGCGTCGGCTCGGTGATCGTGCGCGACAAGACGATCCTCTCCACTGGGTACAACGGCTCGGTCCGAGGGCTGCCCCACTGCGACGAGGCCGGCCACATGATGGAGGACGGCCACTGCGTGCGAACGATCCACGCCGAGGTCAACGCGATCATCCAAGCCGCCAAGAACGGCTCCAGAATCGACGGCGCATCGATCTACGTCACCGCGTCGCCGTGCTGGAACTGCTTCAAGGCGATCTGCAACGTCGGCATCAAGCGAATCGTCTTCGAGGAGTTCTACCGGGACGAGCGAATCTTCGAGGTTTCGCAGGCTTTGGGCATCGAGTTGGTCGAGCTGCACCGCGAGAAAGCCGTCCCCAAGGCTGCACCTTGACGGCTCTGCGCCCCGGCTGTACGAACCGCGCCTGGCAAACGGCCTAAAATCCAATGCAATCTGAAATTCGCGAGATCAGCCCGGTGCTCGTGGAGGTCACGGTCGAAGTACCGTGGGACCGCATCCACAAGGACCTCAACGACACCTATAAAGAGATCGGCAAGACCGCCCGTGTTCGTGGGTTCCGTCCAGGCAAGGTTCCAAGGAACGTGCTGAAGCAGGTCTATGGCCGCCAGGCCGCGGCTCAGGTTACCGGCAACCTGGTCGAGCAAGGGCTCATGCAGGCGGTACAAGAGCACGAGCTTCACATCGTCTCGCAGCCCGAGATGGAAGAGGCCCCCGCGCTCGAGCAGGGCAAGCCGCTCACCTTCAAGGCCAAAGTAGAGGTGCGCCCGAAAATCGACAAGGTCGTGACCGACGGGCTCGAGGTGTGGCAGAAGTCGATCGACATCCCCAACGAGGACGTCGACCGAGAAATCGAACAGCTGCGCCAGCAGCATGGCGAGATCCAGGTCCCCGACCCGATGCGTCCCGCGCAGGAGGGTGACCTGCTCACCATCGACTACACCGTGACGGTTGACGGCGAAGCCAAGGACGACCTCGGAGCCGAAGGTCGCCAGGTCGAAATCGCCGACGAGCACCTGCTGCCCGCCCTCAAAGAGGGACTGCTCGGCATGCAGCCCGGCGACGAGAAGACGGTCGACATGGAGTTCGAAGAAGACCACCCCAACGCCGACCTTCAGGGCAAGACGGCACAGTTCACCATTCAGGCCAAGGAGCTTCACGAGAAGCTCTTGCCCGAGCTCGACGACGAGTTCGCCAAAGACTGTGGCGACTACGAGACGCTTCTCGAGCTACGGCTCAAGATTCGCGAAGGCCTGGAGGCGTCGGCCAAGCAGCGAGGCGAAGCCGAGTTGAAAGACCAGCTCATCGAGAGCTTGATTCAGGCCAACGACATCCCGGTTCCGCCGTCGATGGTCCAGCAACAACAACAGATGATGATGTACGAGATGGCTCAGTTCATGCAGATGGCGGGCCAACAGGGGGCGCCCGGCGCTGACTTCTTCGCCGGTATCGAGGAACGTGCGCAGAGGCGCGTGCAGGCGGGCATCCTCCTCGGGTCGCTGGCCCGTCAGGAAGGTATCGACATCGGCGAGGCCGACCTCGACGCCAAGTTCCAGGAGATCGCCGACCAGACCGGCAAGCACGTCGCCAAAGTGCGCGCCGACTACCAAGAGGCGCAGCGCGAGGGCCTCGAATCCCAACTCCTCGAAGAGAAGGTCATGGCGCTCCTGACCGAGCGTGCCAAAATCAACGAGGGGGAGCGGCCGGAACCCGAACCAAAAGACGACGAAGCGGCCCCAAACAAAGCAGACGAAGGGGAAGAGTGATGAGCGAGAAAACCACCGCGTCGATGTACATGCCTTGGGTCGTCGAGACGACGCATCGCGGCGAACGGCAGTGGGACATCTTCAGCCGGCTGCTGAAGGATCGTATCATTTTCCTCGGCACCGAGATCAGCGACGACGTGGCCAACGCGATTATCGCGCAGATGCTTTTCTTGGAGAGCGACGACCCCGACAAAGAGATCACGCTGTACATCAACAGCCCCGGCGGCTCGATTACAGCAGGGCTCGCGATTTACGACACGATGCAGTACGTTCGATCACCCGTGTCGACCGTGTGCTTGGGTCAAGCAGCATCGATGGCGGCGTGGATTCTCGCTTCTGGCACGGCTGGTTTGCGCAAGTGTTTGCCCAATAGCCGCATCATGATTCACCAACCGCTCGGTGGCATTCGCGGGCAGGCAACCGACATCGAAATCCATGCACGAGAGATTCTGAAACTTCGTGAACAAATGAACACGATCCTGTCCAAGCATACAGGTCAGACCACCGAGCGTATTAAGGATGACACCGAGCGCGATCGCTATCTCTCCGCCGAACAGGCTAAAGAGTACGGGCTGATCGACGATGTCATCGCACCGAAGCGCGATATCTAAGGCGCTAAAAACCGCCGGGCATCCGGGGCCCGAGTCCTTGCCGTGTACGGGGCTGGACGCTAGACTCTCCGAAGCGGGTATATGGTGGATCGCAGGCGAGACGACGGACACGGCAACCTTCAATGCTCTTTCTGTGGAAAGTCACAGAAGGAAGTAAAAAAGCTCATCGCCGGACCGACGGTCTACATCTGCGACGAGTGCATCGGGCTGTGTAACGACATCATCGCGGAGGAGGTCGAGCGCGAGGAGTCTCTCACGACGTCGGCCCCGCTGCCGAAGCCCGCAGAGATCAAAAACATCCTCGATGAGTACGTCATCGGACAGGAGCGCGCGAAGAAGATCCTCTCCGTCGCGGTTCACAACCATTACAAGCGCATCGACTCGAAGGTCAGCGCCGACGACGTCGAGTTGCAGAAGTCGAACATCCTTCTGCTCGGCCCCACCGGCTCCGGCAAGACACTACTGGCCCAGACGCTTGCGCGCATCCTCAACGTGCCCTTCGCCATCGCGGACGCTACGACGCTGACCGAGGCTGGTTATGTCGGCGAGGACGTCGAGAACATCATCGTCCAGCTTCTGCAAAACGCCGACCACGACGTCGAGCGGGCGCAGCGCGGCATCGTTTACATCGACGAAATCGACAAGGTTGCGCGCAAAGGCGACAACCCGTCCATCACGCGTGACGTCAGCGGCGAAGGCGTGCAGCAGGCTCTGTTGAAAATCATCGAGGGCACGATTGCCAACGTGCCGCCCAAGGGTGGCCGCAAGCACCCGCAGCAAGACTTCCTGCAGATCGACACGGGGAACATCCTGTTCATCTGTGGCGGCGCGTTCGTCGGCCTCGACGAGGTCATCGAGCGGCGCATCGGCGAACGGACGCTCGGCTTCGGCGCAGACATTCCGTCCCGTAAGGATAAGAAGATCGGCGAGCTCCTCGAGCGCATCGAGCCCGAGGACTTGCTTCGCGCTGGCCTGATTCCCGAGTTCATCGGCCGTTTGCCGGTCATTGCGACGTTGCACGAGCTCAATGAAGAGGCTCTCGTCGACATCCTGACCAAGCCGAAGAACGCGCTGGTCAAGCAGTACCAAAAGCTTTTCGAGATGGATGGTGTGAAGCTCAAGTTCTCTCAGGGTGCGCTGCGTGCAGTCGCGCGCGAGGCGCTGAAGCGCAACGCCGGCGCTCGAGGCCTCCGTGCCATCATGGAAAAGTCGATGCTCGACATCATGTACGAGGTGCCTTCCCAGTCAGACATCCGGGAGGTCGCCGTCAGCGAGGAAGTCATCCTGTCGGGCGAGAAGCCGCTCATCGTCTACGAAAAGGAAGAGGAAAAGGCGGAACTCGCCTAGTGCGGCCTGCGCCACACGCTCCCGCCTGGTACGGGTCTGAGTAGACTGATGTTCTTTCACCGAAATGACAGCGACGAGCAAGGCGCCGGCGACGGCACGCCCGGCAGCGAAAGTTTTCCTCTGCTTCCCCTGCGGGACATCATCGTGTTCCCGCACATGGTGGTGCCGCTCTTCGTAGGCCGCGAGAAATCGATCAACGCGCTCGAAGAGGCGATGAGCCAGCACAAGGAGATCTTGCTGGCGGCGCAGAAGAAAGCAAAGACGAACGACCCCACCTCGGACGACATCTTCGAAGTCGGAACCATCGGCACGATCATCCAGTTGCTCCGGCTTCCGGATGGGACGGTGAAGGTTCTCGTCGAGGGCAAGCGGCGCGCACGCATCACGAGCTTCGTGGCGAACGAGGAGTTCTTCCTCTGCAATGTCGAGCCAATCGAAGAAGTCGACGCGGCCAGTGTCGAAATCGAAGCGTTGATTCGCTCGGTGCAATCGGCGTTCGACGTCTACGCCAAGCTCAACAAGCGCATTGCGCCTGAAATGTTGATGACCGTGCAGACCATCGACGACCCCTCGAAGCTCGCGGACACCGTCGTGGTGCACCTGACGAGCATCAAGCTCGCGGACCGCCAAGAGATTCTCGAAACGATCGACCCCGCGAAGCGTTTGGAGCGGCTGTTCCAACTGATGAACGCCGAAATCGAAATCCTTCAGGTCGAGATGAAGATCCGCTCCCGCGTCAAGAAGCAAATGGAGAAGACGCAGAAGGAGTACTACCTGAATGAGCAGATGCAGGCCATTCAGAACGAGCTCGGCGAGCGCGACGAGTTCAAGAGCGAAATCCAAGAGCTCGAGGCACAGCTCAAGCAGACAAAGCTCTCGAAGGAAGCGCACCTCAAAGCGCGCAAGGAGCTCAAGAAACTCAAAATGATGCAGCCGATGAGCGCGGAGGCGACTGTCATCCGCAACTACATCGACTGGGTTCTGGCGCTGCCGTGGGGCGTCAAGACCGAAGAGAACTACGACATCGACGCCGCCGAGCAGATTCTCGACGAGGATCACTACGGGCTCAAAAAGCCCAAGGAGCGGATCGTCGAGTACCTCGCCGTGCAAGCGCTCGTACGCAAGCTCAAAGGGCCGGTGCTTTGCCTGGTTGGCCCGCCCGGTGTCGGCAAGACCTCGCTTGCGAAGAGCATCGCCCGATGTACCGGCCGCGAGTTCGTGCGCTTGTCCCTTGGCGGCGTACGCGACGAAGCCGAGATTCGAGGCCACCGCCGCACGTACATCGGCGCCCTGCCCGGCCGCCTGATTCAATCGCTGCGTAAGGTCGGAGCCAATAACCCGGTGTTCTTGCTCGACGAAATCGACAAGATGTCGGCTGACTTCCGTGGCGACCCCGCCTCCGCGTTGCTCGAAGTGCTCGACCCAGAGCAGAACCACAGCTTCAACGACCACTTCCTCGACCTCGACTACGACCTGTCCGACGTGATGTTCATCACGACCGCGAACACCTTGGGGGGCATTCCGCTGCCGCTCCTGGACCGCATGGAGATCCTCGAAATCAGTGGCTACACCGAATTCGAGAAGCTCAACATCGCGACCCGCTATCTCGTGCCACGACAGCGCGAGAACGCCGGCCTCAAAGACATCGACATCGCCATCAGCGAAAACGCGATTCGCCAGATCGTCCACTACTACACGATGGAAAGTGGCGTGCGAAACCTAGAGCGCGAGATCGGCAGCGTCTGCCGGAAGATCGCGCGGCAAGTTCTCAAGGACGGCGAAGAGTCCAAGGAGAAGGCCTATCACGTCGAGGCAAAGGACATCGCGCAGTATCTCGGTGTTCCGAAGTACCGGCCTGACAAGGCGAACGAGAAGGACCACGTGGGGCTCACCAACGGTCTTGCGGTCAATGCGTTCGGCGGCTCGATCCTCGAATGCGAAGTCGCCGTGGTGCCGGGCAAGGGCAAGCTCAACATCACGGGCTTGCTCGAAAAGGGCATGCAGGAGTCCGCGCAGGCGGCGATGAGCTACATCCGCTCGCGCCAGAAGGTGCTCGGCCTCGAAAAGGACTTCCATTCGAAGTACGACGTGCACGTTCACTTCCCGAGCTTCGTGCCGAAGGACGGCCCGAGCGCCGGCATCACGATGGCGACGAGCATCGCAAGCGCCCTACTCAAGATTCCAGTCCGCAAGAACGTCGCCATGACCGGCGAGATTACGCTTCGCGGGTCGAATCATGCCGATCGGCGGTCTGAAGGAGAAGCTCCTGGCCGCGCATCGCGCCGAGATCGAGGTCGTGCTGGTCCCGAAGGAGAATCAGAAAGACCTCAAGGAAATCCCGCGGCGGGTACTCAACGCTCTGCGCATCGTGTTGGTCGAGCACATGGACGAAGTCCTCCGGGAGGCCTTGGTCCTCAGCGACCAGGACGCCCTCTTCGGCGAGCATCAAGTCCGTCCCGCGGAGTACCGAGACGGCGAGCTCATCACCCCGCGATGCCCCTGACGCCGAAGACGTCCCCGAGCCGACCGTAGATCCCCCCGGCGCCCGCCAATAAGGGACACTCTGCGGGTCCCCGACCCCTCGGCATCAAACGGGTCCTGGGACAGAGATCGCAACGGCTTTTGTCGAAGGTTGGCCCCACGCGGGCGCGTGGACGAAATAGGTCGCTGCGACCTGTGCCTGACAGTGGCCGTGATCTCGGGTGGCTATGGGGTGGGAGTGTGTCCCCTGCAGAAGTCGTGGATGACTGCTTTGTAGTGTTGTGCCGGTTGGCCGGGAGGGATCTCCATGGCGATGGTGCGGCCGCCTAGGTCGGCGCTCATTCTCACGTGGCGCTTGGCGAGGATGCGAATGCACACATGGAGCAACTTCTCGAGGCGCTCCACTGCTTCTTGCCCGACGCCCTCGCCTAGGCGCAACTCAAGCGCACCGTCCATGCCGCTCTCGACTTCGCGAACCTCGAGGAGGTCGGCGAACCCGCGCTGCGGGCGCTCGTCACCCGTGCTAGAAGGTCGCTCTTTGACAGCGTGCGGGAGATTGGCGCAGTTGGTTAGCGCAGCGTCTTTACACGGCGACGGTCCTCGGTTCGAATCCGAGATCTCCCACCCTGACTCAGTGCCAGCAACTGTGTTGTGCGACTGAGTCCCCGGAGGACGCCTCGGGACGGGCGTGCTCGCGAATGGGAGCCCCGTCGCCCGGCACCTCAAGTCGACATACGCCGAGGCGCCGACCCATTCACTGTGCTGCCCATCCCGAGCCGTCCTCCTGGGTAGAAAGCGAGGGACATCCGTGCCAGTGCCAGCATGGCCTCCTGCTCGGCTGGATCCTTTTTCCGACAAAAAAAGAAGGCTGGCGTCATTTTTCCCTGGATCGTGCGACAGGTGGTCCTAGGTTTGCTAACTCATAGTCAGTGACTGACTAGCGGTCAGTTTGAGGCAGAGGGCAAGCATTGGCGGTAGCGGCACGTAGGGAGCGGGAGAGGACCGCGCGGCGGGAAGCGATTCTCGACGCGGCGCAGGAGTTGATCGCCGAGCAGGGCTATCACGGGATGCGCATGGATGGCGTCGCGGACGCCGCGGAGCTCAGCAAGGGGACCTTGTATCTCTACTTCGAGAACAGGGACGCCCTTTGCGCCGCAGTTGCGACGCGACTCATCGACAGGCTCTTGCCCTTCATCGAGAGCGCACTCGAAGATGCGTCGACCGGACTGGACGCCGTTCAGCGCCTGCTCCAGAAGTACTACGACTTCACGGAAGAAAACCCGCACCACTTTCGGTTCGCGATCGAGTGGTTGGGCGCTGGCGAGCGGATGGATGATTCGACCGAGGCCTTTCAAATCTACCGCGGCCGAGTGGGCCACATGCTCTCGCTGGTGGTCGCGTCACTGCAGCGGGGGCAAACCGACGGCAGCATCCGGGCCGACATCGACCCCCTCCCCCAAGCCATCCAGCTTTGGACGAGCTTCCTCGGTGTGGTGATGGTCGGGCTCAACAAAGAAGCCATGGCGCAACGGATTCCCGTGCCTGTCGATCTTGACCAACTAGTGCCCCTGCACCTCGATGGGGTGGTCCGGGCACTTTCGAGCGGAGGAGCTTCATGATGCGAGGCACGGTTCTAATCCTGCTGGCTTCGGTGTTGGCCGTCGGGTGCAACTACACCAAGGAAAAGGACCCTCCGCCTCCGGTGGCTGTGCCGGACACCTATTCGGAAGGGGCCGAAGTTCCTCCCCGACCCGAGTACAAAGCGGAGCCGGTTCGCGACGTGCGTTGGTGGCGCTCGATGGGCGACCCGACCCTCACGGCCCTCATCGAAGAGGCGCTGCGCCGCAACCCGAGCGTGAAGGCCGGTTGGGCCCGCGTGCGGCAAGCGCGGTTCATCGCCAACCAGGTTCGCGCGGCGCGAATGCCGCACATCGGCCTGAACGGGGGCTACACCATAGGCAAGAGCATCCAGGCGTTCGGTGAAGTGCGCGCCCAGCAGGGGATCGGATCGCTGCCCGTCTCGTACGAGGTCGATCTGTTTGCGCGCCGCGCACGCGAGCATCAAGGGCGCCAAGCTCGACGCCCAGGCCGCGCGGCTCGACCAAGAGGCCCTGGCCATCGTGATCTCGGCCGAGGTGGCCGAGGCATGGTTTGACTCGGTCAACTCGCGCATCGAAGTCGCTGTCGTCACCGAGCAGCTAGACACCGACCTGAAGTTTCTCGAGCTGGTAGAGCTCCGCTATCGAGAGGGCCTCAACTCCGCGGTCGACGTTCATCAGCAACGGCAGCGCGTGGCCGGCCAGCGCGCACTACTCGCTTTGGCCGACGGCCGAAACCGACTTGACCGATCAGAGACTTTCGGTCTTGCTCGGGCGAAGCCCCCGGCCGAGAGTTCCCCATCGACGACAAGACTCTCCCCGACATCGGGCCCGACCCCGGAAATCGAGGTACCCGCACGCTGCTCGAAGCGCGGCCAGACGTCCAGGCCATCCAGAAGCGCGTGGAAGCCGAGGATCGCCGGCTGTCGGCGGCCATCGGCGCACGGCTTCCCGCAGATCACCCTCGACTTCACCCCGTCGTACACCTGGCTCAACTCCGAGATCTCGGGCACGGACGCCGCCGGGAACCCGTTCCCTCAGGCCTCGGTCCACGGCTGGACCTGGAACGCCGGCGCCCACTTTTCGGTCCCCGTGTTCGACGGGCTGTACGGCTGGTCCGCCATCAAAGCCCAGCGTGCAGTCGCAGACCAACTCCTCGAGCAATACGCCGAGATCATCCTCACCGCGCTGCTCGAAGTCGAGAGCTCCCTCACCCTCGAACGCCAAGAGCGGCTTCGCATCCAGTATCTCGAAGACGAGTTCCGTTTGGCCAACATCACCCTCGAGGCGACACGGGATCGTTACCGAGCTGGTCTCAGCGACTTCTTGCCGGTTCTCACTGCGTTAGCGACCCGACAGATATCCGAGCTGCAGCTCGTGTCGTCGCGGCGGCGACTGGTTTCCTATCGTGTCCAGCTCTATCGAGCCCTTGGCGGCGCGTGGCCCGAAGAATTTGGAGAGCCTGAGAATGACTAAACGAAGCGAGCGCCGCTTGAAGTGGGCACTATCGATCGGGGTGATCGTGGCCGCGACCGCCGTGGCCTTCGGCTTGGTCGCCACCAAGGAAGAGCCTCCGCGCACCGAGAAGCCTCTCGAGGGCACTTTGGTCGAGATCATCCGACTCAGCAGCGGCCGGCACGACGTGGACCTGCACGCCAAGGGCACCGTGGTGCCTGCAATGGAAGTCCTGCTGCAGCCAGAGCTCGGTGGGCGCGTCATTTGGCAGAGCTCGGAGCTCGTGGCCGGTGGTCGCTTCAAAGCGGACCAGCCGATCCTTCGCATCGACCCGCGCGACTACCAGCTCACGGTCGAAGCACATCGCTCCAAAGTAAACCGAGCCAAGCTCGACCTTGCCATCGAAGCGCGTCGAGGCGAGGTTGCGAAGCGCGAGTGGAGCTCTTTCGGCGAGATGGACGTTTCGGACGAGCAACGCGCTCTCGCACAGCGCGAGCCGCAGTTGGAATCCGCCAGGCTCGCCCTCAAAGCCGCGCAAAGCTCGCTCAAAAAAGCCCAGCTCGATCTGACACGCACCACGCTTCGCGCGCCGTTCAACGCGATGGTGGTAACGGAAAGCGTCGACCCGGGTCAGTTGATCAATCCGCAGACCTCGGTCGCTCGCCTCGTCGGCACCGACAACTACCACGTGCAGGTGTCGGTCCCTGTGAGCGCGCTGAGAAGCGCGCGGGTTCCCACCGCGGACGAGCCCGGCTCCCAAGCCAAGATCATGCAACGAGTCGGCCAGGAAACCATCGAGCGTCCTGGGGAAGTGATTCGTCAGCTCCCGGACCTCGACCCCGGGGGCGCGATGGCGCGCGTTTTGCTCAACATCGAAAACCCTCTGGGCCAGCGCGGTGACCTCCCCTTGCTTCTCGGTTCGTTCGTGGACGTCTCGATCGGGGCGCAGCCCATCGACAACGCGATTCGCCTACCGAGGGTCGCTCTTAGAAACGGGCGCAATGTATACGTGATGAACGACGACAACCTGCTCGAAATCCGCGAGGTTCAAATCGTGTGGACCGAGCCGGATGCCGTTCTGGTGACAGGCGGCCTCGGGCCCGACGAGCGTGTCATCACCAGTCGCATCTCGACGCCGGTCCCGAACATGCTTTTGCGCACGGCGCAACCCGTGCCTCAGGCGACGCCGACCGATCCGAGCGAGCCCGCCGCACAAGCCGCGCCATGAGCACCTCCGACGACTTCGATCCCGACAAACAGCGCGGCCCCGTGGCCTGGATGGCCCAGAATCCCGTCGCGTCGAACGTCCTCATGCTCATCTTGATCGTCGGGGGCCTCGTGACCCTCGCTTCCGGCATCAAGCAGGAGGTGTTTCCCGAGGTCGAGCTCGACATGGTCTCGGTCGGCATCACGTACCCAGGCGCGAGCCCGGCGGAAGTCGAGCAAGCCGTCGTGCTCGCCGTCGAAGAAGCGGTTCGGGGCATCGACGGAGTCAAGAAGGTCACGTCCTCCGCCACGGAGGGACAGGCGAGCACCCTCGTCGAGCTGTTGCTCGGCGCCGACACGGACCGCGCGCTAAACGACGTAAAGAGCGCCATCGATCGAATTACTTCCTTTCCCGAGGACGTGGAGCGCCCGACGGTCAGCGTCGTTTCAAACCGGCAGCAAGTCATCTCGTTAGTTCTCTACGGAGACGTCGACGAAGCGACGTTGCGAGCAGTGGCGGAAAACAGCCGCCGCACTCTGTTGCAAGACCCGCGCATCACCTATGTCGAGCTCTCTGGGATTCGCCCTCTCGAGATCAGCATCGAGGTCCCTCAAGCTCAGCTCCGAAAACACGGGTTGACCCTCGATCAAGTCGCGGCACGCGTGCGCGCGGCGTCGGTGGAGCTGCCGGGCGGAGGCGTGAAGACGCAGGCGGGCGAGGTCCTTCTGCGCACAACCGAACGGCGCGATAGCGGGAATGAGTTCGGCAACATCATCCTTCTGAGCCATCCAGATGGCTCTCAGGTGCGTGTTCGTGACGTGGCGACCGTGCGGGATGGCTTTCGAGAGATCGACAAGGAAGCAACCTACAATGGCAAACGCGCCGTCATGCTCAACGTGTATCGTGTCGGTGACGAGACCCCCCTCACCGTCTCCGCCGCCGCCAAGCAACACGTTGAGGAGCTCCAGGGGACCTTGCCGGAAGGCCTCTACGCAGCACCCTGGTTTGACACTGCCGAGATGTACGAAGGCCGGCTCGACCTGCTGATCGGCAACGCGCGCATCGGCCTCGTCCTGGTCCTGTTGACCCTGGGCCTCTTTCTCGAGGCACGCCTGGCATTCTGGGTGACGCTCGGCATCCCAATCTCTTTCGCGGGGTCCCTGCTCTTCTTCCCGGCGAGCGACGTGTCGATCAACATGATCTCGCTCTTCGCGTTCATCATCACGCTCGGTATGGTCGTCGATGACGCCATCGTCATCGGCGAGTCGATCTACAAGCAACGCATGGATGGCAAAGGGCGCCTAGAGGCCGCCATCGAGGGAGCACGAGAAGTCGCCCAACCGGTCGTCTTCGCGATTCTCACTAGCTGCGTCGCGTTCGCTCCCATGCTCTTCGTGCCTGGGCCGATGGGGAAGTTCTTCCGCGTCATCCCCATCGTCGTCATCGCCGTCTTGATGATCTCGCTTATCGAGTCGCTCCTGATCCTTCCCGCCCACCTTTCGCACCCGATGCCCGCCTGGCTCCGAATCGTGCTGTCACCCTACCTGTGGATCATGCGTGGCTTGGCCAAGCTGAACATGGCGCACCGGCTGCAGCACCACATTCAACACACGTACGTTCCGTTCTTGAATCGAGCGTTGCGGTGGCGGTACTTCACGATTGCGATTGGCGTGGCCCTCGTAGTCGGCACTCTCGGTTACGTCGCCGGACGGATTCCGTTCACCTTCCTCCCCAAGGTCGAAGGCGACATGATCACCGCGCATTTGAAGATGCCAGTCGGCACACCCGTGTCCGAGACGACGCGGATCGCAGACCGAATCGCGAACATCGCTCAGTCGATCATCGACGTAGAAGACGCCAAAGTAGACGCATCGACCATCTCGCGAGGGCTCTACGAGGAAGTCGGGGCGATGAGCATGCTGGAAGCCGGTCCGGAGGGTGCCCTCTCGACCGACGGTAGTCACTACGCGACGGTCATGGTGTACCTCATCGAGGCCGGCGAGCGCGCCCTCACCACCCAGGAGTTTGTTCAACAATGGCGGGACGGGATTGGCGAGGTCCCTGGCGCAGACGCGCTCACGTTTGCGTATGAAGTCGGCGTGGAGCCGGGCAGCCCCATCGACATTCAGTTGATCCACGATGACGTGCCGACGCTCGAGGCGGCGGCGCAACGATTGGCCACCGAGATCGGCTCCTACAGCGGTCTCCGCGACATCGATAGCGGTGTCAGCAAAGGAAAAGAGCAACTGGATTTCCGCCTGACCGACGCCGCCTTGGCCCAGGGCCTGACCGAGTTCGAACTTGCACGGCAGGTTCGCGCGGCATTCTTCGGGGCTGAGGCTGTCCGCCAACAGCGTGGCCGGGACGAGGTTCGCGTCTATGTCCGGCTCCCACTCGAAGACCGACGCTCGCTCTACAACGTGGAGCAACTGATCGTGCGCACCCCCACGGGCGGGGAGATGCCCTTGTCGCAAGCCGCCGTGGTCACCAGAGGACAGGCCTACACGATCATCAAGCGCACCGACGGCCGCCGCAACATCAGTGTCACCGCCGATGTGGCCGATGAGGATGCGAACGCCAACGAGATCAACGCGCAAATCCGGCAGCGCGAGCTCGCGCAACTGCTCGCAGACATCCCTGGACTCTCATACAGCTTCGGCGGCGAGCAAGAGCGCCAAGCCGAAACGATGGGCGCGCTCGGGCTCGGATTCATGTTGGCCATGATCGTCATGTTCTCGATGCTCGCGGTCGCATTCCGCAGCTACACGCAGCCTATCCTCGTGATGTCGGCGATTCCGTTTGGCATGGTGGGCGCGGTCTGGGGCCACGTCGTCATGGGCTTTTCGCTCAGCCTGATGAGCATGATGGGCCTGATCGCGCTCTCGGGCGTCGTGGTGAACGACTCGCTGATTCTGATCGTGTCGATCAATCGCTACCGCGAGGAGGGGATGGGAATCTGGGAAGCGGTCGTCGCAGGGGGCGCGCGACGCTTCCGCCCTATCCTGCTGACCTCCCTCACGACGTTCTTTGGTCTCGCGCCCATGATCGTCGAGACCTCGGTGCAGGCTCGCTTCCTGGTCCCGATGGCGGTGTCGCTCGGCTTCGGCGTCTTGGCCGCCACGATGATCATGCTGCTCATCGTACCCTGCAGCTATCTCATCCTCGAAGACGCACGGCGCGGGGCAAGCAATGTGTTCTCGCGGCTGCGCGGGCGCCCCACGATGCCGCCCCCACCACCAACGGTGCCGTCGGACGCGGACGTCGAGCTACTCACCGCCGAATAGGGGAAGAGCTAGGACGCTTCCGAGAGTGTCCAGGTGCCGGTGGCTGCGTGATTGCGGTTGAGCTCGACGGGCTTTCGCATGAGGCCCATCGCCGCCAATGTGGAGTGCATCCCCGCCCAGCGGGCAAGGCTCCGATACGCAACGAGTGGCGAGCCGCCCGGGTTGCGCGCGGCGTGGTCCTTGGCGACCTCGAACACCTCGAGGTAGCGCTGGATGCAAACCTCGGGGTCGGAACGGTCTTTGGCGTTTCGCGTGGCCTGCTCCGACATTTGATCGCGAAGCGCCGCCTTGGTCAGCAACATCTCGACGTGCCCGCCAAACTGACGGTCCGCATCTTCGGCATTGGGATCGACCAGGAAGCCGTCCCCGCCATCGGTGACCTGTCCCGCGACGCCCATGCCGTCATCCATCGCGACGACCGGAAGGCCGCACCAAAGCGCCTCGCTGATGACTTGGCCGTACGTCTCCGAAAGCGAGGTGTAGACGAAGAGGTCCGAGTGGCGAAACCAAGCGGGCATTTGCTGTAGGCCCTGCTCGCCCACGAAGAAGGTGCGATGGTCGATGCCGAGCTCTTTGGCGAGCTCCCTGAGCGACTCGCTCTCGGGCCCGTCGCCGACGAGCGTGAGCGTCGCGCCCTCGACCCGAGGGTACACGTACTCTGCGAAAATCCGTAGGAGGCGGTCGACTTCTTTCTCACGCGCGTGGCGGCACACGACGAGGAGCCGCGCACCTGGCGCCGCCTCGGCCGAGAACGGATCGTCCTGACCGGTCTGGTCGAAGATGCGCTTCTCGATCGCGCGCGGAATGACGTGAATCGGAACCTCGACGCCACGCTCCTCCCAGTAGCGCTTGAGGCCGGGGCTCAGGCACACCAGCGCGTCACCGGCGTTGTAGGCGTCGGTCGTGTTCGACTCGACCCATGGCATCACCTTCTCTTCGAAGAGGCGGTGGACGGACGAGATGTGGTTGAGCGCGTCCGGAAGCACGACGTTGTAGACGCTCGGCATGTGGACGGTGTTGACGCAGACGAGCGGGACCCCGTGCTGCTGACGAAGCCAGCCACCCGCGTAGAGCAGCCCGCTCGGGCTCTGGGCAAGCAGCATGTCGAAGTTGGCGTCCTTCAGGGCCTGGAGGGACGACTTGGACGGCATCGCCAGGTGAAAACCAGGGTGGTTGCGAAGGGGAATGCTGGGCAGCGAGATGTGCCGCGGGGGAAGCTCACTCGGCTGGGCGTCCGGATCGTCGGGGCCGACGATCGTGACCTCGTGGCCGCGCGCGGACATCTCCCGATAGAGAAACTGCGATGCGTAGGACGACCCATTGGCGTAGGGAATCCGTACGTAGTCGTTTAGAATCGCCAATCGGCGTAGCCATCGTCGCTCGTGCGAATACATGCAAGGCCCTCCGTGTGTTTCGATCGTGAGACTGTCAACCGTGAGTCAGATTCACACCCTGTGAAGAAAGCTGTTGTCCAATGACTACAGCGCACTACACGGGCCCCTTCCCACAGCGCAATTCGCTGTGTTTTTGGGCCCCATCGATGGGTTTTCGGAGACATTCTCCCGCTCCGGGTCTCTACACTGCGAAAACCGGGCCAATCTTGCGGCCCGTACCTTCGAGATGGGAATTTTGTAGTTTTGTCGTCAATTGGGGTTCCTGAGCTTTCGAGGCGTCACGGAAGCGCTACAAGCCCATACGTCTGATCAGCCAACATGCTTCGCATCGCATATTTCGTACACGGCCGAGGCAAGGGCCACGCCATCCGGACCCGGGCCGTTCTCGGCGGGTTGCAGGAGCTGCACGAAGTCCGGCTGTTCTGCGCGGGCGAGGCCTGGGACGTGCTGAGTGACGTCCCCTGTGCCGAGCCACTACTGGCCTGCATGCCCGGGCGAGGAATGATCCGGGCGTTTAGGCTCCGCTTTCGGGGCGACCGGGAGCGGCTCAGGCGCTGGTCTCCAGACCTCGTACTCAGCGACAGCGACGGTCCGTCGGTCAACGCGGCGAAGTCGCTGGGGATCCCGGTGGTGGCGGTCGGGCACGGCCTGATCTTCCGCCACACGCATCTCGATGCGGCGCTGCCCTTCCGCAAGCGCGTTCGCGAGGTCGTCAACGTGGCGAGCTCGTCCTGGCCGGCTGCCCGAAGGGTGGCGGTTCACTTCGCTCCGGTGAGGCCCCGCACACCCGGCACCTACGTCGCGCGTCCGGATCTGCGCACCGAGATACCCTTGGCGTCGACCCGCGAAGACTTCGTGCTGGCGTACTTCCGCGACGGCAACGGAACGGCCGCGCTCGAACAGCTGACCCGTCGCGGCCACCGCGTGCTCCTCTTCGGAAACCCCGGCAAAGTGCCGAAAGGGGTCGAGGTGCACGCCCCGAATGTGCAGGCGTTCGCCGACGCACTCGGGCGGTGCCGCGCAGTGGTAGGTTCGGCCGGCAACCATCTGCCCGGCGAGTGCGCCATGCTGGGCATCCCAATGCTCGCCCTTCATCGTGGGGACGACGGCGAGCACGAAATGAACGCGCACCTCGTGGAGGCCGCCGGCATTGGAATTGCCGCGAGCTTCGAGCAATGCACCCCGGAGCTCGTCCAACGCTTCGAATCCGAGTTCGACAAGCCACGGGACGAGCTCGCCGCCCGCACACGCGCAATGCCCCCGGCGTCCGAGGTCGTGCCTCGCGCTGTCGAAGAGCTGTGCCGGGAGCGCACAAAGCGCCCCGCATGGAAGACCCGAGCCGCCTGACGGTCCGGCGGGCGGGGACACGGGCGAGGCCAACTTCTCCGAGGCAAAGGACAGCCAAGGGTTGGCTTTGACAGCCCCCACCCCCCAAGCTACAAGGCCGGTCCCGAAGGGCTATGCCCGGAGGTGGATGCGGCGGTAGTTAAGTTGGTTATAACGCCGGCCTGTCACGCCGGAGGCCGCGAGTTCGAGTCTCGTCCGCCGCGCCAATGATTCCCGGGGGTTACACGCCCCCGGGTTTTCTTTTTAAGGGGTGCTGCTACCGGAGTTGCTACCTTTTGGTTCGCCCCGGAAGTGTTGCCGCCCGACCGCGGTTGAGGTTTCGATAGACGAGCGAGCACGCATCGCCGTAGCGCGCGCGAATCTACAGTTGGTCCGCGGGTCCGAAAGGACCAGCAGCGCAATGCAGGCCATGATAGAGCCACTGACCAACGGCGCTCGCGCCGCACGAAAGGAATCGCCATGGGGAAGACCGTTCAACTCATTTTCTTGAGTGTCACCTTCGCAGCAGCATTGTGGCTCGCTCCCACTCAGGCCTCCGCCGCAAACTGCAGCTACTCGAAGAAAGAGAAGATCGCCATGGTCTCTTGGATCGTGCTCATCCCCGGCGCCGTCATCACCGGCATGGGATGCAAGCGCGACCTCTTCAACAAGAAGAACAAGAACGAAGCCTTCCTACCCGCCAAGGATCGCAGCCACACCGATCTCCGGTTCCTGGACCGCCGTCGTCGCGCGATCTAGCGAGCAGTCGGGAATCACCGTCGCCCCGGAGAGCTACAGCGGCGTATCAAAGTTGGTGAGGCTGCGCGGCCACACGTCTTCCCCGTGTTTGTGACGTCTAGCTTTTCTGTCCCGCCTTCACCGCAACGAGTCCCGCCCTCGCCTTGTTGAGGGTCTCTTCGTATTCCTTGTCCGGGTCGCTCGCTTCGACGATGCCTGCGCCGGCTTGGAGCCACATCTCGTCTTTGTGCGCGACGATGGTGCGGATGGCGATGGCGACATCCATGTTTCCGTCGAAGCCGATGTAGCCGACGGCGCCGCCGTAGACGCCGCGGCGTTCGGGTTCTAGCTCGTCGATGATCTGCATGGCGCGGACCTTGGGGGCGCCGCTTAGGGTGCCGGCGGGGAACGTGGCGCGGAGCACGTCTAGCGCGTCGCGGCCGGGGGCGAGGTCGCCGACGACGTCTGAGACGATGTGCATGACGTGCGAGTAGCGTTCGACCAGCATCCGGTCCGCGACGACAACTGTGCCCGTCTTGCTGATGCGGCCGACGTCGTTGCGCCCGAGGTCCACCAACATGACGTGCTCTGCGCATTCCTTGGGGTCGGCGAGAAGCTCCTTTTCGATAGCCAGGTCTTCCTCTTCGGTTCGGCCGCGGGGGCGCGTGCCGGCGAGCGGGCGAACGTAGGCCTGTCCCCCTTCCAGACGCACCAGGGTCTCGGGGCTGGCGCCTGCGACGATTCGATCGGGCATGCGCAGGAAATACATGTATGGGCTCGGGTTGATGATCCGCATGGCGCGATACACGTCGAAGACGTCGGTGTCGCCGAGCGGGACCCGAAAACGCTGCGACAGCACGACCTGGAAGATGTCGCCCGCACGGATATGTTCTTTGGCCTGTTCGACGGCAGCGCAGAAGCCCGGACGGTCGAATGACGACGGAGGGAGCTCAAGCTCGGCGCTCGAATCGGGCGGGTGTAGCCTTCGCGGAAGCGTCGGATGGTCCAGCGCGGCAAGGGTCTGCTCGATTCGCTCAGTGGCGCGCGCGTACGCGTCCTTTGCGGAGCCGTCGGTGCGGGCGGGAACCACGATGCGCAGGGTGCCGCGCACGTTATCGAAAATCAGGACCGTGCCGCCAATGGCGAAGCAGAACTCCCAGTCGTCGTCGCGGCTCAGTGCCTCGCCCACTGTGGGCTCGAACGTGCGGACCGCGTCGTAACTCACGTAACCGACCGCGCCGCCCCAAAAGCGCGGCAGCCAATCGACTTCGGGCGGCTTCCACTCCGCAAGTGTCTCGCGTAGCCGTTCCCACGGGTCGACCCCCAGCTCCTGCTCGACCTTGCCGTCGACGATTCGTTCGAACCGATCGCCAACACCGCGCACGATCACGTCCGGCGCGAAACCGACGAAGCTGTAGCGGGCCCATTTCTCGCCACCGACGACGCTCTCGAGCAGATAGCTGCCGGCGTCCGTACCAAGGGTGGCTTGCGCAAGCACAGGGGTGAGGCGATCGGCGATGACCTCGCGGTACACCGGGACCACCGTGACGCCTTGGCTGAGGCGTTCGAACTCGTCGGAGCTCGGGAAATAGTCGCTCACCGCACTCCGAATAACACCGATATGGCAAACGTGCTAAGGGGCCCGCCCAAGAGGAGAAACTCGAGAGAACATGGCCGATCTACCCCTCATCGAAGCCGACCCTGAAATCGCGCAATGCATCGCCGATGAAGAGAAGCGTCAACACGACAAACTGCGCCTCATACCGAGCGAAAACTACGCGAGCGCGGCGGTCCAAGAGGCCTGCGGCAGCGTCCTCAACAACAAATACTCCGAGGGCTACGCAGGCAAGCGGTACTACGAGGGGCAACAGAACATCGACAGGGTCGAGCGTCTCGCCATCGAGCGCATCAAGAGCCTATTTGGGGTCGACCACGCCAACGTACAACCCTACTCCGGCTCCCCCGCCAACCTCGCTGTCTATTTCGCGTTCTGCGACGCAGGCGACACGATCATGGGCATGGGCCTCCCGAGCGGCGGTCACCTGACGCACGGCTGGAAGGTTTCGATTTCCGGAAAGTACTTCAACGCGATTCAATATGGCGTGCGCCGCGACGATCACCTCATCGACTTCGACGAGGTTGCTTCGCTCGCCCGCGAGCACAAGCCGAAGGTTCTGTTCTGCGGGGCGACCGCCTACCCACGCGTGATCGACTTCGCGAAGTTCGCCGAGATCGCGCGGGAGGTCGGCGCGATCCTCGTCGCCGACATCGCACACATCTCAGGGCTCGTCGCTGGCGGCGCGCACCCTTCCCCAGTCGGCCACGCCGAAGTGATCAGCAGCACGACGCACAAGACGTTCCGGGGCCCTCGTGGCGGCATGATCATGTGCGACGCCGCGCACAAAAAGGCGATCGATCGCGCTGTTTTTCCGGGCCTTCAGGGCGGCCCCCACAACGGGACCACCGCGGGCATCGCCATCGCGGCCAAGCTCGCGGGCACTGACGAGTTCAAGGCGTACTCGCACGCGATCGTCGACAACTCACGCGTGCTGGCCGAGACGCTCTTGTCGCGCGGGTTCGACCTCGTTACCGGCGGAAGCGACAACCATCTGATCTTGATCGACCTCACCGGTAAAGATGTTCCCGGGAAGGTTGCGGCTCAGGCGCTGGACCGTGCGGGCATCGTTGCCAATTACAACTCGGTCCCGTTCGACACGCGCAAGCCGTTCGACCCGAGCGGTATTCGCTTGGGTACGCCCGCGATCACGAGCCGAGGCATGGGCGCCGACGAGATGAAGCGCTTGGGCAACTGGATGGCAGACGTCGTCGTCGACGTGGAGAACGAAGCCCTCATTTCGAAAGTGGCCGGGGAGATCAAAGAGCTCTGCGACCAGTTCCCTGCGCCCGGCGTTCCCGTTCACTGAGCGCCGCAAAACCGACACTGCGCATCGCCACGGGCCTTCGCGGGTACCGGCTTTGTGTTCAGTCCCGAAACATGAAGAACGTACGCGCAAACCCCCTCGCCCCTGCTAGACTGCGGCGAAGATGTCCCTCCAGGGAAAGCGCGTCGTTGTAGGCTTGGGTGGCGGAATCGCCGCGTTCAAGGCGGTGGAGCTCGTGCGTGAGCTGTCGCGCCGTGGCGCCGAGGTTCGCGTCGTCATGACCGAGGCAGCGACCCATTTTGTGGGCCCGATCACATTTGCGGGCCTGACCGGGAAACCAGCCGTCACCGACCTCTGGGCGAAAGAATACGCTGGCGAGGTTCACGTCGAGCTCGGTGAGTGGGCGGATGCCATCGTCATCGCCCCGGCCACCATGAACCTGATCTCACGGGCGGCGAACGGACAAGCCAACGACGCGGTCCTCGCAACCCTGGCATGCGCGCGCGGCGTCGTATTCTTCGCTCCCGCGATGCATCACCGCATGTGGTCACACGGCGCGACGCAAGCGAACATTCGCACGCTCACCGACCGGGAGGCCGTCGTTCTCGGCCCCGTGACTGGCCCGCTCGCCAACGGCGAGGTGGGCGAAGGACGCATGATGGAGCCGGTGGACATCGCCGAAGAGATCGAGTCCCATTTGACCCACTCCGATGATCTATCGGGCTCGCGCCTCCTGATCACCGCCGGACCGACGCACGAGGATCTCGATCCCGTGCGCTTCCTCGGTAACCGCTCGAGCGGGCGCATGGGTTACGCGATTGCATCACGCGCGCTCCGCCGCGGCGCCGAAGTCACCCTGGTGAGCGGACCTGTGCACCTGCCCGTCCCATCCGGCGCGGAGGTGATTCGCGTTCGATCCGCCGAAGAGATGCACGCCGCCGTCATGTCTCGCTTCGACCGGTTCGACGTGCTGATCATGGCCGCGGCGGTCGCCGACTATCGACCGGCGCAACGCGAGTCGCACAAAATTAAGAAGGGCGGAGACCTGCGGCTCGAGCTCGTCCGCAACCCGGACATCCTCGCCAGCGTGGGTGCCAAGCGCGTGCAGCGACCGTCCGTCTTGGTCGGCTTCGCCCTCGAAACGGAAAACCTGGAACAGTCGGCACGCGACAAGCTCGAGCGAAAGGCGGCCGACCTCATCGTCGCCAACGAGGCCAGCGCGGGGCTCGGCGGCGACACCAATCGCGCGACGCTCGTCGAGGCATCGGGCACTACCCCGCTACCGGAAATGGGCAAGCCCGCCCTCGCCGATCAGATCCTCGACCGCGTGCGGACGCTGTTGAAAAACCCATCCGCTCGCCCTGGGCGCGAGACCGGACACAAAGCCCCCAACTAGCCATAAGCAACCGTGACTCGCCCTCTCATTACATCGTTCCTCGCGCACATCGACGGACAAGCCTCCCGTGAGGTCGCCCTGCAAGCATATCGCGAGGCGGAAGAAAAGCATGGCGTGCGCGTCTACGACGATCACGACGCGCGCGTGGCGCCGGGCGCCTTCAAGCCGCACATGCCGATCTCGGAGGAGCGCGTCCGCACGCTGACGCGAAGCTGGGAACAGTTCGATCGCGCGCTCGAGCCACTGGGGCGGGGCGCGGAGCGTGAGCTCGTCATTCGGTCCCTTGGGCCGTTCGTGTCCGACACAGGGCTTTGGGTCGCAGGCGCCGACCTGGCGGCCGATCACCTCTTCATCTTTCGTTCGGGCGAGGTTGGCTCTTGGACGGCGGAGCAGTGGGACCACCACCTCGCCAACTGGGCTGCGGTGAAACAATACCAAGGCCGCGACGATTGGACACCGGAGCGCCTGGTCGCGCAGGTTCAAAGGGCCCCGCGCTACCAGGAGTGGACGACGCTTCTGCGCGGCCTCATCGCAGAGGCCCGCGGCGTCGCCGTTCGCACGTAGTCAGAAGAAGTCGACCGGTCCTGCACCTTCACGCAACACTACCGCTTCATCCCCGGTGAGATCGATGATCGTCGAGGGTTCGATGCCGCCCCAGCCTCCATCGACGAACGCATCGACGTGCGGGAATCGCGCGTTCAGCTCGTCTGGATCGTTGAGGGCCTCGCCGTCGATGATGGCCGAGGTCGACACGATAGGGCTTCCGAGCTCGTTGAGGAGTGCCAGCGCCACGGTGTCGTCAGGGACGCGGATCCCCACCGTCTTTTGCTTGCGGACCAGGAGCTTCGGCACCTCGCGTGTGGCCTTGAGCACGAAGGTGTAGGGGCCTGGTACCAAGCGTTTCATGATCCGGTAGGCGAAGTCGTCCACGTGGGCGTAGCGGGCGATCTTGCTCAGATCCGGGCACATGAAGCTCAGGGGATGGTCCTTTTTGAGCTGGCGGACCTGGTAGATGCGTTCGACCGCCTTTTTCTGGTGGATATCGCAGCCGAGCCCATAGACCGTTCCCGTCGGGTACACGATCACTCCGCCACGGCGGAGCACTTCCACCGCCTGATGGACGAGCCTGGCCTGTGGATGGGTGGGGTGAATTTCGATGCGCATCGGGGGCCGAACCTGGTAGCGATGCCGCCGCGTGAGGTCAAGGCGACGACCGCTACCCAAGCGGCCACAAATGCGCTAACTAGTCGCCCGAAAATGACCGGAGACACAGACCCCCGACCGTACCTCGTAATCACGGTACTCTTAGACAGCTCCGCGCGGCCTGCTGAGGTCAGCCGCAGCCATGGCGATGCCTACGAACGCTCGCTGAACGCAAGCCAGGGGCAGGAGATTGCCGGCGTCGAGCTAGTCGAGCTGCCGATCGCCGCCCCGGTGTTCAAGGCGCTGCGCCAGCCGCTCGCAGTTCCCGGGGACGCCGTCGGGCTTTACGATGTGTTTCCCTTGGCAAGCCACCTCAAGCCGGAGTTCCGAAAGATCGCCGGACAGTTCTTGGCGGCCGAAGCGCTGTGGACGTTGGAGGAGCAAGGCCTCCTCGGCGGCGTCCCCGTCAACGTGAAGCTCGAGGTGCCCAAGGGTTGGCAAACCGATCCCAAGGACATCCACCAACACCTCGTCAGCGAAGGCGCCCTGGATCTCACCGAATCCGGGATCGAAACCTACAAGGCAATCAAGACCGCCTGGGACAGCCCGAGCTAGTTCAGCGAGTGTGGCCGCTCCAAGAGGAACGGCGCGATCGTCGCATCAAACTGCGCGCCATCCGCCCGATGCATTTGGTAGGTGCCCCGCATCGTCCCGCGCTCCGTCGGCAGGACGGCGCCGCTCGTGTAGCGGAAGCCCTCCCCCGGGCTGAGGACCGGCTGCTCTCCGACGACGCCGGGTCCTTGGACTTCTTCGACCTCGCCGAGGCCGTCGGTGATGATCCAGTGACGTGAGCGCAGCTGCACGGACTCACTGCCGTGGTTGGTGATCGTGATCGTGTACGCAAACACGAAGCGCCGCGCCATCGGAAGCGATTCTTCTTCGACGTAGCGGCTCTGCACTTCGATGAGGAGGCCGTTGGTCTCTGCGCTGGAGGTTCTCGCAGGCCGATTCATCCCTGCGCACCTCGAAGCTGGCGGGCGTGGCTTACCCACGGGGAGTCTGCAATGGCTAAGCGCCACTCCGCGCGTAGATGCTCCGGCTCCGCGTAGCCGATTCCAATTCGCGAACCGACGACGACCTCCGCTGCCTGTGTGCCTTCGCGCACCTCGAGCCCGCCGCGCCGATACAAGGGGTGACCGCTGAGGGAGGTGTCAACGCCCAACGCCTGTCCGACCTTCCCAGGACCGGTGAGAAGCACCGGTCCTTCTTTGCCGCCGCGCCGGCGACGAATCACACGATGCCCGGCGATCGGTTCGCACGAACGAATCAACACCGCTGCCCCTTGGCCATCACCATTGGTCACGAGATTCAGCATCTGGTGCATCCCGTAACACAGATAGACATACGCGCGCCCCGGAGGACCCCACATCGGGGCATTGCGGGGGGTGAGCCCAGCACGGCAGTGGTTCGCGCTGTCGTCGGGGTAGCGGTAGGCCTCTACCTCGGTGATCCGGAGGCCAACCTCACCGTGCCAGATTTCCTGGCCCAGTAGATCGCGCGCGACATCCAAGGCATCGCGCGCATAGAACTGGCAAGGAAGGAGACGGCCCGGCACGGGGGAAGTTTGAGCCAGGGTCAGTGCGAAGGCAACGGGCGTAACATCGCGACGACCCGACTGTCTCGTCTTCAGCCGATTTCTAGGGCTAGGCTGACGATGAACTCGTAGTCGTTCTTCTTGGGGATGGTGCCGTCGGCGCGGGGCGGTGGGTTCTCGGTACGGTAGAACTTGAAGGTTGTTTCGAGGTCGAAGATGTCCGTGATCTCGACGCTGAACTGCGCGCGTCCGAAGTGATTGGTCAGATCGATCTCAGTGTAGACCACGCTGCTGACCCATTCGAGGATGAGCTCCACATCGCTTGTGAAATCGATATCCGCGTAGGTGCGAAAACTGATGAAGCCATCGTTCTGTGGGTTTGCGACCCCGGCCGCCGCGCTGAGGAAGCGGGTGTACTGGTAGCCCAGCGCGCCTCCCAAGTCCCACTCGACCTTCTTGGTATCGAAGACGTGAACGCCGGCGCCCGCTCCAGGCGTCGCACGGAACTTGAAGTTGGTGAACACATCGTTGAGGAACCCCGAAGTAGCCGGCACGACGAAGAGGCGCTTGGCGATGAAGAACTTGAGTTCCGCGACTCCGAGGTGCCGATTGACGGTCTGCTCGTTGTTCGCGTAACCGAAGGTTCCGTCATACCTGAGCTCGGTCCGCGTGCGCTGATCAGCTCGCCTCAGATCCCAGTGCCCGTTCATCTGACCCTGGTTGGTGTTGCCTGCGCTGCCCGAGAAGCCCACCGAAAGCCGAGTGGACCAAAAATTCCTCTCCCTGAGCTCTCCGCGGATGATGGTGAGAAGCTCGCTGCGTGCATGCCGCTCCACCCCTTCAGCGGTCTCGATGAACACCTCGTCTTTGGTGACGACACCCCTGCCCACCACGTCGACCTTGTGCTCGAACACGTAGGTATTGATTTGAGGCGAGTGGAGCTGGTCGACCTTGTCCCAGGAGAACGTCAGAAAGTCGAGCTTGTCGCTGTCGAACTCGATGTCCTCTTCGCGCAGCCGTTTCAGCTTGCCCTTGAGCCATTCGCCAGACGTGAGTCGAAGCCAGTCGTGCACGTCGCCGAACTTGATCACGAACTCGGCGGGAAGGCCCTCTTCGGTCTCCTTCTCCACCTGCTCCATCGCCTTTTCGACCTCGGCGACGCCTTCGCTTGCCTCAACCGCCTCAGTCGGCACACCCTCCTCGGTGACATCGGTCGGATCGGTCGGTGCTTCTTCGGCCGAGGCTTCGTCCACGGGGGCTTCCTCCGCGGAAGCCGGTTGATCGGCACGAGGTTCGTCGGCTTCCGCGTCCTGCGCGAGCCCAGTCGACTGTCCCCCGAACACGCCCCAGATCACCGCGACGACGATGACGCCCTTCCCTGTGGCCCTTCCCCTGATCACATCAGGATGGGTTTATCGGTGGCTGGCCGGAGAACCAAAAAAGAAGCGCGCCCGCGAGCTGATCGACTATCGGGTCAGGAGAGCTCTCCACTTCAAGGTGGGCCTCCAAGCAACCGCTAGGCGGCGTGGATGCGTTCGCTCTCCATCTGGAGACCTTTCGCCAGGCCAGCAATGCCCTTGCGCATTGGGTTCGTGCCGCTCGATACGTTCGTTGACGCCCCCGAACGGAGCGAAGTCGCAGTGCCGGGTACTCCCCTCGGCCACGACGCCCTCCGACGTGAGCTCGGAGGCAGTGACGCCGGGACTCCATTTGTGGATGTCGCCGAAGTCGTTGAGGACCTCCCACACCGTTTCAACAGGGGCACCGATCTGGCGGGTGATTGTGAACTCTGGCATTTGGGCATCCTCCTCATGCGGCAGTGGCCACGCCTGGCCGCTGACCCCTACCGGTTGATTAGCATCTGCGCGGCGGGCGCGATGGCGCGGGCGATGATCCTCGAACGGGATGTATAGAGCCAGTCGACCGGCTCTGGTAGGGTTGCGCTTCTACCAGGAGCGCCGCCCATGACCGATCGATGGCCCGACATTCCCTATGAGCCCTGGAAAGACAGCAGCGACACGCTCCACCAGTGGCTGCAAGTCGTCGGCAAATATCGGCTCGCTCACACCCCGTGGCTCGACCACTCCTGGCACGCGACCTTCTACCTGACCGCACGCGGCCTCACGACTTCGGTGATCCACTGCACCGACAAGAGCGTTCAGGTCGACTTCGACTTCATCGCCCATCAGCTTATCTGCGCTGCAAGCGACGGGCAGCGACGCACCCTCTCGCTCGAGCCGATGTCGGTTGCCGCATTCCACGAACGGTTCCGAGCCCTGGTCGATGAGCTCGGCGTGTCGATCGACTTCGACGGCGCGCCGAACGAGGTGCCCGACCCCGTCCCATTCGCGGATAACACCGCGTCCGGCGCCTACGACGCCGACTCGGTTCATCGGTTCTGGCTCGCACTGCTGCAGGTCGACCGCGTCTTCAAGCTGTTCCGAACCGGCTTTCTCGGTAAGGTGAGTCCGGTGCATTTGTTTTGGGGAAGCTTCGACCTCGCGGTGACACGGTTCTCTGGCCGCGCGGCCCCGAGACATCCGGGCGGTGTCCCTGGGCTGCCTGACGAGGTAACGCGCGAAGCCTACTCACACGAAGTCAGCTCCGCCGGCTTTTGGGGTGGCGGCGGAGGTCTCGGCTTCCCGGCGTTCTACTCCTACGCCTACCCAACTCCAGAGGGCTTCGGGGAACAACCGGTCACGCCAAGCGAGGCCACCTTCGACGCGAACCTTGGTGAGTTTCTGCTCCCGTACGAGGCCGTGCAGAATGCAGCCGACCCCGACGAGACCCTCCTCAGCTTCTTGCAGTCCACATATGACGCGGCAGCACGGCTCAGCGATTGGGACGGAGGGGCGCTCGAGTGTCCCCGGGGTATCCCGCGCGTTCCTCGTGTGGTTTGATCGGGCTTGAAGGGAGAACACCATGGATCGAAGCGACTTTCCCGCGCCGGAGCAGGGGCTGCTCCTTACCCATTTCATCATTGTCTCGGACATCGCGAGGTCGAGGGAGTTCTACACACACCTGCTCGAAGCCGAGGTGATCGTCGAGGAGAACCCGGTGGTCCTCAAAGCAGCCAATTCTTGGATCATCATGAACCCCGGCGGGCCAGGCACCCCCGACAAGCCCGACATCACGCTCGACGTACCGAACCCCGATGCCCCGGTGTCGTCGTTCCTCAACGTGCGGGTCGCAGACATCGAAGCCACCCGCACGCGGCTCCGAAAGCACGGCATCGAGTTCCTCACCGACCCGTGGGATCGACAGGCCGAGATCCGCGCGTACGTGCGCGATCCCGATGGACACCTGATCGAAATCGGTCAAGCGACGGGCATTCTCGAGGGCGTTCGGGCGCACTGAGGCTGGCATCGCAAGGGACCACGCCGTGAAGCGCGATCCTCTACCTGAGGATTGCGCGCATGCTCGCAACCGTATCGTTAGCAAACTCTAGCGGCAGGCGGCAGCATTGCCGGCTTCGTCGACGACGAATGCGATGCTGGTCGCCGGGAGCTCGAACCAGCCGTCGGTGGCCGTCGCCGGCGACAGCTCGCCAATCGTTCCGTCGGCATTGGCCTCCAGAAGCTCGCCGTTGAGATTGATGGCGCTACTCTCGAGGCCATCGCTGGTCAGCAGATAGAGTGCCGCCGGGGCGCTCACGCCGATGGTCTTCGCGGCGGTCTGGGATAGATTGATCAGCAGGTAGGCGACCGCGCCGGCGGTGCTGGTGGTCTGGCATCCGACCGCTGCACAGAGCAGCCCCATGACAAGGATCGCTTTCCTCATGTTGTCCTTCCTGGCCGACTGTCGCGGCCGACGAACCGTAGCGCCAAACGCCTCCATCCCATGTCGGGATCAACGAGCATGTATCAAAGTCGATGAGGCCGTGCGACCCGTGCTTTTCCCTGTGATTTCGCACGGAGCACGTGCGGCGCCGGAAAGGACGCCCGCGCCCCCCTCCCCCCTAGACGCGGATACGTTCGCTCTCGGCTTGGAGGCCCTTTGTCATGCCGGAGATTCCCTTGCGCATCTGTTTGTCGGTGTAGCCCTTCATGAGACGACCCAACGCGTTCGGCGTGTAGCTGTAGTGGAGGTTGAGCTCGGTGCCGCCATCTTTCGCTGCGATGTTGAAGTCGGCCGTCGCACTCGAGATCGGGAGCTTGAACGTCGCAAAGAGGTTGACCGTCAAGCGCGCGTTCGGCTCATACCGCTCGATACGTTCGTCGACGCCCCCGAACGGAGCGAAGTCGCAGTGCCGGGTGGTTCCTTGGGTCACCGCACCCTCCGATGTCAGTTTGGAAGCGGTGACGCCGGGGCTCCATTTGTGGATGTCACCGAAGTCATTGAGGACCGCCCACACGGTTTCCACCGGGGCACCGATCTGACGGGTGATTGTGAATTCTGGCATTTGAGCATCCTTCCTCATTTGTGCGCGTATGTAGAGGTGAGTGTGTCCGCTGCAAACGGAAACGACATCGTCAGCGTGGTCTCCGAGACACTCCAGGCGAACGGAAAGACGTCGGGCGGGTCAACGGGTTGAAGGTTGTCCGCGTCGGTGCCCGGGGCGGAGCCTATGAGAATGCCAAGAGAAAGAACTACAAGTCGCCCCGCGTTGCCTCTCGTCATGAGGCGGGAGCGTACCCGTCAGGTTCGGCGGTGCCAAGCACCGGGAGAGGGAACGCCAACGCGGAAGTGGTTGCCGTTGCTCACCGTAGCTGGTCCAGAAGCGCCACAAGTGCCAGTGCGGTTTCCTCGCGGAGCCTCAGGTCGTCGCATGGGGCGTCCCTTAGGGTTTCGGCGTCCCCGCTTTGAATCCCCAAGACAGTAACCGCCCACTCTAGATGCCGTAACACCGGACCGGAGTACTTGGGCACGATATGCGACGTGGGGGCGTTCGGGGTGCAGCGGTAGAGGGCACGCGGTGGAGCCGAAAGCACTGAACAAAGAGAGCGGGCGATCCCCACGGTGCCGAGACGCGAAAGCACCCAAGGCGCAGGTCGCTGACACACATGAGACAGTCAAATAAAGGACCCTGACCGAAATCAGAATCCCTTGATTCTTTGGTGACCCCAGTGGAAGTCGAATCCACGTTACCGGCGTGAGAGGCCGATGTCCTAACCACTAGACGATGGGGCCGAAAGCTATGTTGTTTGTTGGCTGCGTTCCCCTAACAGGGAACTGGCTCGGGGACTAGGATTCGAACCTAGATAGCCAGTACCAGAAACTGGAGTCCTGCCGTTAGACGATCCCCGAATGGTCCCGACACCTTACTTGGGGGTCGGGCGGCGGCACTATAGCGGCAAGGC
>PVMK01119856.1_pt1 | contig 54276 bp, 51 predicted proteins | sample 1853481 | NCBI WGS metagenome assembly PVMK01 (sample SAMN08533507, study PRJNA380276) | Marine sediment metagenome, whole genome shotgun sequencing project.
AACGGTTGATTTTTGTGATCGGTCCCATCGAGGATGAGATCGCCAATGTCGTTATCGCGCAACTGCTCTACCTGGAGTCCGACAACCCGGACAAGGACGTCCATCTCTACATCAACTCGCCCGGCGGTCCGGTGAGTGCCGCCCTCGCGGTCTACGACACCATGCAGTACGTCAAACCGGACATCAACACCCTGTGCATCGGGCAGGCCGCCAGCATGGCCGCGTTGCTGCTCACCGGAGGCGCCAAAGGCAAGCGCCACTGCCTGCCCAACGCGCGAATGTTGATCCACCAGCCCCTGGGCGGATTCCAGGGGCCGGCCGCGGACATCGACATCCACGCCAGGGAAATTCTGCATGGGCGCGAACGGCTCAACGAGATCCTGTCCAAGCACACGGACCAGCCGTTGAAGCGGGTCCAGGCCGACACCGATCGGGACCGCTTCATGGACGCCCGGGAGGCCGTGGAGTATGGCTTGATCGACGCCGTCTTCGAGCGACGAAAAGCCTTGCCGAAGGAGTGGCCGCGGTGAGCTTGGCGGTCCTCGGCTGACGGTGGCCCGAGTGAGGTGGCTCGGCGACACCGGGGGGCTGAGTCAGGCCGTCTCTATTCAGACAGCCTGCACGCGTCTGCACAGGATGATCCGGCGCGCCACCTCGGCATTCGTGACCAGCGCAATCACCATCAGGGTGAGCAGTGGCTGGTTGACCAGCGCGCCGAGGAAAATGACGAACACGCGCACGTCGCGACCCAGCCGAAAGTAGGACGCGCCGCGTAGCGTTCTCGCCATCAGCCCATCGTACTTGTCCGCCGTATAGCTGTTCATGAACGAGCCCAGGATCGCCGCGAAGCCGGTGACCAGGGCGAGCGGCCCGCCGCTGCCGACTGCCAATGCGTGCCACGTCAAGCCGAACAACAGAAAGGCATCGGCGTAGCGATCGAGGATGGCGTCGAACCAGCCGCCGAATTCGTTCTGGATGCATTTCAACCGCGCGACCTCGCCATCGCAGCCGTCGACGATGGAGGCCAGCTGCGCCAGCGCACCGCCGGCGGCGAGCGCCGGGTAGCCACCCACCGCGAACAGCGCGGCGGCGATACACGACAGCATCCATGAGAGCACCGAGATCTGGTTCGGGGTTGCCGGCGTCTCCACCAGATAGCGGGTCAGCCACCGCGACAGCGGCCGGTTGAGATAGCGCGACACCGGGCCATCGGTGCTCTTGCCCCCGGCGTCGCGCATCAGCCGGCGTTCGGCCTCACGCAGCGCCTCCGGCGTATCCACATCGAGCCAGGGTCGTTGCGTGACATCGACGGTCCGCGCCCGTGCATCACCCACGAGCTCGCGCAGGCCATCCGAAAGACCATGCCCGCCTTTCTCCGCAGCCCGCTCCAGGCCGTCGAAAAGACCCGACGTGCAAAGCATCACGCCTGTGTCGCCCGCATCCCATGGCTCGAGGCCCTTCTCGATGGCCGTGATTCGGCCGTCGTCGGCACGCACCCGGGTAACGTCCTCGAGGTCGAATATGGCGGACTTGTCGCCGTCCACGGCCAGGCACATCTCGCCGGGCGCTGGGGGATCGCCCAGCAGCGCCTCCGGGATGCGCCGGTCGAAGAGATGGTCGCTCATGACCAGAAAGAAGGCCGTATCGCCGGTGTGCTCCCTGGCGGCGAGGGCGCTGGCACCGTTGCCGAGCTGCCAGTCCGGGGCCTCGACGAACGCGACCGAGAAGCCCCGGCGCCGGGCGATGTCGGTGAAATGCGTCTTCACCACGCGAGCCTCGGAGCCCACGGTAACGATGAAGCGCCGGATACCGGACGCCTCGCGCAACGTGCACATGACCCGCTCGGCAAGCGTCAGGCCGAGCACACGGGTCAAGGGTTTCGGTCGATTGGTTGTCGGGTAAAGCCGCGTGCCCTGCCCGGCGGCCAGGATGACCGCAACCTGCGGGCCCGGCGTCGAGGCGTCAAGCGTGGTCATCGTTCAGGCGTTTCGCGATTTCCTTGCACAAACTTTCGCTCGCGGCCGCGATCAATGCGACGCGATCGGTCAAGCCGCGGGCGCTCGCCAACGGCGCGCCGCCGGGCCCGGCAACGCATCCCCCTGCCTCGAGCAGCAGGCGCGCGGCGGCGAGATAGCTCTCGGCGGTCAGCCTGCCGCGCACGTCGATATACGCGTCGATGGCGCCGCAGGCGACCAGGGCCAGAGCGCGCGATGCGCAGCCGTAGCTGCGCACCCCTCGCGCCCGCGCCATAATGCCGGCAAGGCGAAGCGGCGGTGCGTAGTGATTGAGCTCGAAGGCGATCACGGCATCGGCGACCCGGCACACGGTCGAGGTCTGGCACCGGGCCGCACCGTGCCAGGCGCCCGCGCCCCGCTCCGCCAACAGTGGCATCTCCCACTCGAGGGGACCCACCATGGCCGATGCCACGAAATCGGCGTGCAGCGGGGCATCCGGCTCGAGCACCGCGCAGCACACCGCCGACAGCGGCAATCCTCGCGCCCAGTTGTCCGATCCGTCCACCGGATCGAGCACCAGCCGATGGCGCGGCGTGCCGGTGCCGACCTTGATGGGTGCCTCAACCTCTTCGGACTCCACCAGCAGTGGTACGCGAAGCGTCTCCAGAAACGCGAGCGCCGCGTCGTTGGCGACCAGGTCGAAGACCTTGACGGCGTCGCCTTGGCGTTGGTCAGCCCGGTGCGTCCCCGGGCGCACTCCAGCACCGCCGTGCGCACCGCGCCATGCAGATCTGCCAGGCGCTGCAACCACGGGTGGTCCGCGCGTGGGTCTTCTGCGCGAGCGCGCCCGGACATGGCGGTGCTGAACAGCTGCCCGTGAGCAAAGCCGGCGGCTGGATCAATCCGCCGCGAAGGTGGGCTCGAGCGGCGCATCCTCACCCACCAGTGCGCCGTTGCCAAGAATAAAGGCGTTGGTGCGCGCGTGGGCCTCCGAATCGCGCATCTGCCTGGGCGGGCTCTTCATGTAGTAAGCGGAAGGGTCCTCCAGAGGACCGCCCAACCCCCGCTCCAACCCCAGCTTGGCGCAGCGGATCGCGTCGATGACCACCCCGGCACTGTTGGGTGAGTCCTGAACAGACAGCCTCAGCTCGAGCTCCATGGGCACGTCACCGAAACCACGTCCCTCCATGCGGATGAAGGCCACCTTATTGTCGTCCTGCCACGGCACGTAGTCGGAAGGGCCGATGTGGATATCTCCGGCCGCCAGCCGCTCATCGAGCTGGGACTGCACCGACTCGGTCTTGGAGCGCTTCTTGGATTTGAGCCGGCGGCGCTCGAGCATGTTGAGAAAGTCGGTGTTGCCGCCGGTGTTGAGCTGATAGGTGCGATCCAGGTGCACGCCGCGGTCCCCGAACAAGCGAGTCAACGTGCGGTGAACGATGGTGGCGCCGACCTGGCTCTTGATGTCGTCGCCGACAATCGGCAGGCCGGCATCGCGAAACCGCCCCGCCCAATGCGCATCGGAGGCGATAAACACCGGCACGCAGTTGACCATGGCCACCCCGGCCTCAAGGCAAGTCTCGGCATAATGGCGCACCGCCTGCTCCGAGCCTACCGGCAGGTAGCAGACCAGGATCTCGGCGCGGGCGGCCACCAGCGCCTGCACCACGTCCACCGGTTCGCACTGGGCCGGCCGGAACGCCTCATCGTCGGCGTAGTCCGCCATGTGGGACGCCACGCCATCGAGAATGGGCCCCATCTGGACGCTCACGCCGGACGCGGGGACGGTGCTCTGAAACACCTTGGTGCAGTTGGGCTTGGCGAAAATAGCCTCCTCCAGAGGCTTGCCTACCTTGCGGCGGTCGATATCGAAGGCGGCGACGATCTCGATGTCGCTCGCACCCCAGTCACCGATCCTCGGGTGCATGAGTCCGGCGTAGTCCTGCTCGTTGCGCCCCCGGTAGAACTCGAGCCCTTGAACCAGCGAGCTCGCACAGTTTCCTACCCCGGCGATCGCGACTCTGATCTTGCGCATTCGTTCTTTCCTCCGTCGTTCGAACTCGCCAGTCGATCGGTCGGACCGACTCGATTGATTGTTGCTTAACAGTTTATGGTCGGCCTCCCGTTGCGCAACACTCGCTCCGCCCCGAGACACCGACTCGATGCGACAACTCAAGGTAAGGCTTCACCAATCCCACGCGTTCGTAAAACTCAACGACGAACCAGCGCGGGTCTTTTCCTACGATACCTGGCGGAGCCGACAGGCGTGCACTATCCGAAGCGCAAGGCGATATGGCGCGTAAGCTATTGCCATAACCTAGCCACGTTAACGGAAAACCGACTCACGACAAGTCAAGCGAGCCTCGAGCGTCCCCTGCTCGCCCGGACTCACGCCTGGCGCGTCATTACCAGGCCGCAGCAACGGCACTCCATCCGTTCAACGCTGCCACCTCCACCGAAACCGAAGGTCACGTCGACGACACGAAAGTCGTGAATCCCCAGCCAGCAGAGAAGCCGACCGACATGCTCCCGCAGCTTTTTGCCGTTGACGCGCAATTGCTAGCCAGTATCGAGTATGCGATCGATGGGGCGAGGCTTCCCAACAGCATATCCCTGGGCGTAGTCGACGCCGATGACTTTCAACGAGCTGAGAATGGCTTCACTGTCGACGAACTCCGCCACCGTTTTCTTACCCATGACGTGTCCAATCTCGTTGATGGACTTAACCATGGCATAATCGATGGCGTCGTCGAGGATATCCTTCACGAACAACCCGTCGATCTTGAGAAAGTCGACAGGCAAATTTTTCAGATAGGCGAACGAGGACAATCCGCTGCCGAAATCGTCGAGGGCAAAGCGGCATCCCCACTCCTTGAGCATCCTGATGAAGCGCGTGGCGTTCGTGAGGTTGGTGATCGCCGCGGTTTCGGTGATTTCCAGACAAATTTTCTCTGGCGGGACACGGCCTTCTTTGAACCGCTCGATAATATGACCCATGAGCTGGCTGTCGCCCAGTGAGTTTCCTGATAGATTGATGGACAGAAGATCAAACTCCTGCATGCACGTCGGATGCTCCACCAGCCACTCGAATGCATTCCGTATTACCCAATTGTCGAGTCGGGCCGATAGGTTGTATCGCTCCACCGCCGACAAGAATGCTCCTGGCAGAACGATCCTTCCCAATTCGTCCTGCATGCGAAGCAGCACTTCGTAATGGACCGGCGCTGAATCGGGAGCGGCCACCGATACGATCGGTTGGGCATAGAGTTCGAAACGGTCATCATCGAGGGCATGTTGAATGCGCGCGACCCATCGCATTTCACCCTGTCGCTCCGCGATCTTAACGTCGTCTTCGCGATACACGTGAATCTGATTGCGCCCCCCGTCCTTGGCCGCATAGCAGGCGGAGTCCGCGGTACTGAGAACTTCCGTGATGGTTTCGCTGGTTTCATCAATGGGTACGACGCCGATACTGACGCCGATGTTGAAGGTCTTGTCTTCCCAATGGAATTGCAGATTTCTGATAGCCTCGAGAAGCATATTGGCGACACGCGTTGCCTGGGTGATGGAGCAACGCTCCATGAGCACGCCAAACTCATCTCCGCCGAGCCGAGCCAGTGTATCTCCCTTTCGCACCTGCTCAGGCAACAACATACCAAGCTGGCGCAATAACTCGTCGCCTGCCACATGTCCGCACGTATCGTTAATCACCTTGAACTGATCGAGATCGAGATAGCACAGCGCGTGTTCGGTACTTTCCTGTCTGGCTAAATCGATCAGACGGCGCAACCGCTGTTCGAATTCGCGCCGATTAACTAATCCAGTCAAAGCATCATGACTCGCCTGATACGAGAGCTTTTCGGAGAGAGTGTGTGTTTCCGTAAGATCTCGCCAACTGACGACGACGCCAGAGTCCCTGCCCTTGTCGTCGTGGTAGGGATAGAAAGCGACGTCCATGAAACGCCGGCCGGTCGCCGGAAAATCAAACCAAGCCTGATAGTGAGCCTCCGTACCTGCGAGGCAACGGTCGAGCGCTTCTTGCAGTTGACTCTCCAATCCTTCCTCACCGTGGATGTCTCGCATGGACTTACCGACGATGTCTTCCCGTGCCAAATCATAGGCGCGCAAGAAAGCATCGTTGACAGCTTGATAGACGCACGACTGGTCGACGAAAGCCATCAGATCCGCCGTCGAGGAAATGATCTGCTCGTAGCGCTTGAGTGCCCTGAGAGCGCGTTTTCGCTCCGTGATATCCGTGACAGTAGCTTGAATCGCGGGCTGCCCCTCCCAAGTCAGCGTTCTAACCACCACCTCCAATGTAATAACCGTATCATCGACGCGCTGTGCATTGAACTCGTACCGGTTGGGAATCGATACGCCCCTGACGTGGGCTTCCATGTAGCGCCGCAACCGTGCGCGCTCATACGCTGGGAAATGGTGCTCCAGTGTCTTTAATGCGAGCACCTCATCACGATCGGCGTATCCGAGCATTTCGGCGAAAGCCTGGTTCGAGTAAAGAGGCGCCCAGTCCCTGTGAATGAGTACGCCTTGTACGGACGCGTCAATCAAATCTCGAAAACGGCGCTCGCTGTCCCGCAACGCCTGCTCTGCCCGAGTCTTGTCCGACTCGAGCTCGAGGCGCTCGAATATCCGATTGAGAGTGGCGAGAAGATCTTCCGGGTGAAAGGGCTTGCGCAGATAGTCATAGGCGCCCAGATGCAATGCCTCGATAGCGCTCTCCGTGGAGGCGAAGGCAGTCATCATCACGCAAGTCACCCCGGCGTTCGTCTCCTTCAACGTCCTCACCAGCCCGATGCCGCTTCCGGTTCCCAGCCGCACATCGATTAGTGCGACATCCGCGGGAAAGCTGGTGATTGCCCGCCTGGCGGCGCCTGTTTCGTACACCCGGAGAGCCTCGAATCCCTGCATCACCAGAAGATCGGCGGTGCTGTCGCCGAAGTCGCGATCGTCATCGACGATGAGAACCCGCCGCCGAAATTCCACTTCGGCGTTGACGGCTGGCACGCTCATGCGGGTGTTCTCGATTCCAGGTGCTGTGTGAGTGACATCGCTGTCGGCTGGCGTGAAGAGGCGTCCTGGCCCCCTGAAACATAAAGATTAGCACGAAATCAATGGCTTGGGCAGGCTGGTTGGGCACCCTCCAGGCGCGGTAGGCTGCTGCTGGAAATGTGAAGCACGTCTGTATGCGTTTGTCAGAATGCCAATTCGATCACAAAGCGCCCACAGGGGGCAGAAGCCGCGAGTCCTATAATTGATATCACAGCTCGAAAAGGGGGTGTACCGACCTCATGGCCAGCAATACTCGAGATGAACGACTGATCACGGAGACCTCTTTGCAGGAGTACTTCCAGGCTTCTCTCTCGGATGCTCTCCAGAATCAGAAAGTAGAGGCCGGCGCCGACACCATCCACTACGTAGTCGGTCTTCTCACCTCCTTTTCTCGCGCCGAGAAGCTGTTCGACCATACTCCCGACGGCATGATGATCAGACCTCTTGCCTTAGTGTACGCAGACGCCGTCGAGGGCAAGACAGTCGAGGAACGTAACCGCGCGCTTCGACGGCTCGGTGACGTGGCCCTGTTCATCTCAGGAGTATTTTCCCAGAGCCTCAATCGATGTGTCGTAGACGTCGACTACTACGTTTCCATGGGCGGTAGCGCATACAGCTACCTGTCCGACACAATGCGCTCCTCAAATCGTGGCCGAGCCTTGAGTGGCGTCTATGATGAGCTCGCCTCGAAGTTCGTCGCATTCGTCGACGCCCTTGGCGAAGTCAGCGAAGGCGCAAGTTGCAACAACGACATCGACGTGTTGCGACAGTATGAGATTTGGCTTCGCACCGGCAGCCCCAGAGCGGCTGAACGTTTGCGCGCGGCAGGCATTCAGCCGTCAACGATCGCATCGAGCCGCCTTCGGCATTGACGCGCAAGGGAGTCTGGCCGCGTGCTCGTGAGTTTGCAGCGTCAGCTCGAGCGGATCTATGAAATAGAGATCCCTCACAGTGTCGATGACTTTCTTTTTACCGATCCCGAAATCCTGAAGACCCTCCAGGGCCGCGATAGATGCGACGAGTCGACCGTCGAAGAGCGGCTTTTTGTCGTTCAAGACGGGGAAAATGTCGATGTCGGCCTATACGTGGACAGCGAGGTCGTAAATCGCCTCACTCAGGACGATCCAGCGTCGTGCCTGCACGACGGCAATCTCGCCGATTACTGCACCGCCATGGAAGGAGTAAGCCACTTTCTGTATCTGATCTGGAATGCAGGTCACGAGCGCGGTGTATCTCAGTTGGAACTCGAGATGCAGGCAGAAATCGACAAATACGTCAGCACCGCATTCCTCTTCGGCCAACAGGCAAGGGGACGGGTTCCTTCCAGTCTTCATCGATGGCTTTTCGAGAAACCGGAATTCGACTCTTCGCTGGACAGAGTCACCATGGAACGCTATCGAGACGCCAATTTCTACGCGAGCAAATACTGCGCACGCCTGGAGAAGCGCTACCTCAGGCGCGATGGCCAGCTTGGCATGTTCAACGACCTGCGCAGACTCTACCGCCTGACCGATCGTGCCAAGATAAGCTGCGCCGTCGAAATCGCCTGATCTATTGCCTGATCTATTGCCTGACCTTCAGCGGGCATGGACAGCCCGGTCCAAATGACCGAGCATAGATTCGATGAAGGTCGAGGGCACCCATACCCGAACTATCTGGCTGGCCCGCGACGGATGGTCCGTCCACGTCATCGACCAGACCCGCCTTCCCCATCGCTTCGTCACCTCGCGCCTCTCGAGCGCAGCCCAAGCGGCCCGAGCGATCGAGGACATGACCGTGCGCGGGGCGCCGCTGATCGGCGCCACCGCCGCCTACGGTCTGGCTTTGGCCATGGGCGACGATCCAAGCGACGATAATCTGGCCGGAAGTGCCCGGATGTTGCTGGCTACTCGGCCCACTGCAGTTAATCTTCGCTGGGTTGTGGAGCGGTTGCGCGGGCTGCTGGATCAAACGCCCACGGACCAGCGAAGAGATGTCGCCTATGGAGAAGCTGCACGGATCTGCGACGAAGATGTCGCCATCAACCACGCCATCGGCAAGCACGGTCTGGCACTGATTGAACAGCACCGACGGAACAAGCCGACCGGGCCGATCAACATTCTTACCCACTGCAACGCCGGTTGGCTGGCTACCGTGGACTGGGGAACGGCACTGGCCCCCGTCTACATGGCCCACGATGCCGGCATCGACGTGCACGTGTGGGTGGACGAGACGCGCCCCAGGAATCAAGGGGCCAGCTTGACTGCCTGGGAGCTGGATCAGCATGGCGTGTCCCACACTCTGGTGGTGGATAACGTCGGTGGCCATCTCATGCAACGGGGCCAGGTGGATTTCTGCATCACCGGCACCGATCGGACAACGGCGTCCGGCGACGTCTGTAACAAAATCGGCACCTATTTGAAGGCGCTCGCGGCCAGAGACAACGACGTGCCCTTCTACGTCGGGCTGCCGGGACCCTCCATCGACTGGACCATAGACGACGGCATTGCCGATATCCCTATCGAAGAGCGTGACCCGAGTGAGGTCACGACCATCAGCGGTCTTTCACCCGCCGGAGAGCTGGTTTCGATCCAGCTCGCACCGAACGACTGCCCGGCAGCCAACTTTGCCTTCGACGTGACGCCGGCGCGGTTGATAACCGGCCTCATTACGGAGCGGGGTTTGTGCCCGGCGACCTCGGCCGGGCTGCGATCACTGTACCCGGAAGGCGGCGGTGACCAGCCTTCCGGCGGAAGACCGGGGGAAGTGGAACAGGCGGGCAGGCTTACAGGGACGGAGCTGCCAGATGCTGGTAATAGGCACCGCCGGCCGCAGCAGCGATGACGAGCCCGGCGATGCTGCCGACGACGAATGCGTACTCGGAGTCCTTCATCAAGAACTTGAACAGGACGACGGTTGCCCCCCAAGCCGCCAGACACACAACCATCAGAACGTATGCTTCCACTTTGCCTCCAGTTCGGCACGTAACTGCTTCTAAGTTCAGGAAATGGTAATTAATATCATTCTAGACATGTTCCCGTGAATTTCACCCAATAATCCGCCCGCCGGAGCCACTCGGGGCCGGTCTTTGGCCCCGCGATCGTCCGAAACAGGCCGCCAGAGCCTCCGCTTACACACCCGTTACCTGAAATCCGTCACAAACTGGGAAAGCCGTTCCCGGCCGCCTGAGACCCGTGTCACGGCTTCGATACCCTGTTAAAGATGCGCTGGCATCGAGACGATATGCAGAGAGGTACAGCCCAGGACGGTTACTCGCCAGCGCTATGAACAGATCGAAGCTGAGCAACGTCGTCCGCCTGGACGAGCATAAGAAGAGCCCGGGGCTCACCGACCGAAGCCGGTCGGGATCGGTGCTCAAGCATTGCCGGGAACTGGCTTCTTCCACCTTGATCAATGCGCTTCCCATCGTCATGGACAAGCTCGACGATGCGCTTTTCGATCTCGCCAACCGCTCCACCAGTAACAAGGAGCAAGGCGTCTACTTCGAGACCATGCGCCAGGTGCGGGTAAAGCGTGCCAGCATCGAGACGGAATTCCGGCGATTCTTCAAAGAGTCCGTCAGATCCACCATCGAGCGCGTTGCCGGGTCGACACGCGGCAAATCGCTGGCTGACACCTCCAGCGCCGAGCTCGGATTGGTGGACGAGGGCGACTACGAGGAAATCCTCGCCGTCACCAATATGGTGCGGAAAATCCGCAGCGACTGTAAAGAGCTGCTCTACTCGCTGGAACGACGCATCGCCGAGCTCCTGGCGGTGGACGAGCTCAAGCCTGAGGACAATCCTTTCGGTCCGGAGGCCATGTGTGGTGCGTTCAAGGACGCATGCGGCCAGATCGATGCCGGCGTCGAGGTCCGACTGATCATACTCAAACTGTTCGATCGCCACGTAGGCTCGGAGGTGGAGCAACTCTACGGCGCGATCAACGATTACCTGGTCGACCAGGGCGTGCTTCCGGAAATACGCCATCATGTGAAAATTCAACCCAGTGCCGCGCGGCCCACCGGCCCTCACGCCGGCGCTCAGCAAACCGATGGGGGGGGGCGCCTACAGTTCTTCGGTCGAACAATGGGGAACTCCACCGGCAATCCACCATCAACCGATGCACGAGCAGGGCGCAGCCTTGGCCGCACCCATGTATGCGGCCCCGACCAGCGCCGTTCTACTGGACGCCTTGCGCCAGATCATGGATGTGAACTTCACCAATAGAACCGCCACGCATACGCCGGGTGAAGAGCAGCTTCAGGTGGTCAGCCAACTCACTCATCTGCAGCACGGAGACACAGAGGCAGTCTGCGAAGAGTTCGCCTCCCTGGATGTTTCCGGTGTTCACACCGGCACCGTCAACGTGCTCCGGGATCTGAAGCAAGCGAATGTCGTGAACGGCATGGCGGAAATGGACGCCATGATGTTCGACGTCGTCGCGATGATGTTCGATTTCATTCTGGACGACAAGAAAATTCCAGCTCCGATGAAGGCCCTCATCGGGCGCCTTCAGATCCCGATGCTCAAGGTGGCCATACTGGACAAGGAATTCTTCGCACGGAAGTTTCACCCGGCGCGAAAATTCCTCAACGCCATCGCCGACGCCGCAGTCGGTTGGAGCGAGAACCAGGATCGCAACGACGCCCTTTACACGAAACTCGAATCGATGGTTGGTCGCATTCTGGACGAGTTCGACGCGCGCATCGAAGTGTTTTCGGAAGTCCTTGCGGAACTGGAATCGTTCCTCGACCAGGAAGAAAACCGGGCCGAGAATACCGCAAGCACCTTTGCCGATGTCATCCAGGATCGTGAACGCTTGACGCTTGCCAGAAAAAATGCCGAAGAACTGATCACCCTGTTGTCTGGAAAAGACCAGGATCCACAGTGTCGTCCGGGAGTTTCTCATCGGTCACTGGAAAGAGCTCCTGTTCATCCGTCACTTCGAGGAAGGCGAAGAGGGAGACGGCTGGAACAACGCTGCCCAGACCATGGACGACCTCGTCTGGAGCATCGCACCAAAGACCCTGACCGAGGACCGAATTCATCTGACCGAAGTACTTCCGGGCCTGTTGCGCCGCATAAGAGATGGAATGAAGCAGCTGGCAATCCCGGCTCAGCTTGCCAGCAATTTTCTCGGTGCACTGAAAAAGCTGCATATAGCCGCCATTCGAAACGAGGTGTGCGTGGGCGATTCTGACGAAGTGCAAGAGCTATCCGGTGTGACAACTGCAGAGAATGGCACCGGCATCGACGGCCTCGACTTGGATTCCCAGGATATCGACTTCAAATGGTCCGACGAAGCGACCTACAGCGTCGAAGAGCTGTCACTCATTCAACTAGCCATCGAAAGGGCCAACGACGTGATCTACGGAACGGCCGAAGCCCGGCCCGAGTGCGCAGGCATGGGTACCACGCTGGTGGCCGTGCAGTTCCACGACAGCCACCTCACGGCTGCCCATGTGGGTGACGCACGCCTGTATCGTCTGCGCAGCGACGTGTTTCAACGTATGACCGCCGACCACTCGCTCCGCCAACAACTCGTCAACAATGGGTTTTTACACCGCCGAGGAGGTCGAGGAAAAGATCCAGAGCAACGTCATCACGCGCGCGGTCGGGCCGGAGTCTGACGTGGAAGTGGATGTACAGGAAATCGCCACCGAACGAGACGACTTGTATCTTCTCTGCTCCGACGGACTGACGGACATGGTGGACGATGTCACCCTGGCCGAAATTCTATGCGAGAACGAGAGCGATCTCGCCACGGCAAGCCGACTGCTGGTGGACACGGCCAACAAGAACGGTGGGCGCGACAATATCTCGGTTGTATTGGCGCGCGTCGTCAGCACTTATCCCGACGCGATGCCGGGAGATGAAGAGTTCGATCCGAAGGCAAAGCTCGACATGTATGGCCTTACCGATGTAGGCATCAAGCGATCCCATAACGAAGACCACATCGCGCTCGATGCGGAGCTCGGCATTGCAATCGTCGCCGACGGCATGGGTGGATGCAATGCCGGCGAGGTCGCGAGTGAAATCGCCGTGAAGATTGTGCTGGACGCCCTGCGCAACGGCAGCGTGGATTCCATCACTGTCACGTCCGGCGATGGAATTCGCACATCCAGGGTTACGGCCGATGAGCAATTGACCGAGGCGAGCTCCCAGGCGAGCGCCCTGCTGAGCCATCACGACCAGGAAATCGTCATCCAGGGGCTCGCTAGCGACGTTGCCTACGAGCCCGAGGAAGAGGATGAATACACGGAAATCGTCCGCAATCTGGATGTGGGGAGCTGGGTGGAGTTCTACCACGTAGACGGCGCCAAGACCCCCGCCCGTTTGACCTGGATGAGCCCCGTGACGGGACGCTACCTGTTCACCGATCGCAAAGGCATGAAAGTGGTGGATGCCACCATCCACGGTCTGGCGGTGGAAATGAAGCGCGGCAGCGTCGCCATCATCGAAGACGTCCCCCTGTTCGACCGCATCATCGGCACCATCACCGAGCACCTCCACGCCGACGGAGCACGCGCCCATTAGCGCGCGCCGAATGGCGCGCTAGAGCTTACACAGCTCCAACCCGAGAGCCGAATTCGCTTCGATGGTCGCCTCATTGCTGACCACCGCGACGCTGGCGGCATCGGCGATCAGATACTGCCCTGTGACTCGCCTCAAATCGTCCATGCCGACTGCCATCACCGCACGCCGCAGGGCACGCCGATGGGCCGGCGTGCGTCCGTGCCGACTGCCGAAGTACGCGGCGACGGCCTCGCCGGCCGGGGATTCCGGCCGATCGATGTCGCTCAATACGCGCAATATGGCTTCCTCCAGTTGCCGCTCCTCGTGGCGTTCCTCCATGAGCCAGGTGATGGCGCCATCGAAATCCGTCAATGTCTCGGCGAAACGCGGATCCCGGTAGGAGTAGAATCGCAGGGCGCCGCTATCGGGCTGATAGCTCGCCCCACCGCCGTAGGCACCGCCCTGCTCGCGAATGCTACGGTGCAGAAATCCGTTGGTGAGATAGGGACCCAGCACCATGAGCGCCGGTGCGTCGGCGTGGGATTCGGCCACCGTCGGGTAGGCCTTGGCGCAGAAGTTCACCTGGGTATTGACGCTCCACGCCTGATGGATGCGACTCTCGGTCCAGGCGCAACCGAATCCGCCATGGCCGCCATGGTCGCCATGGATCTGCGGCGCGCCCGACCATAGCTCCGCGAGGGACGCGCGCATGCTCTCTCCCCGATCCGGCTCGCCCACCAACAACACCTGGCGCGGCGCCGCCAGTAGTAAGTGGCCAAGGCGCTCCAGCCTGGCGGCAAAATCCGCCAGCTGACTGTCGTCGGCCAGGGCAATCTCCAGTGCCTTGAGACGCCGCAGGCCCTCGAGCCCATCCCAACGATGGTCGAGCATAGCGGCCGGCGCGAGACCCGCGCTTGCCGCCGACATGGCCAGAGAGTGGCCGGACTGGGTGAGCGATGCTTCTGCCACGGCATGAAACTGGGCGATGAGCTCGCGCAGGCGCGTGAGCTCATCGAATCGCGCACCGTCCAGAGTGTCCTTCAGCAGTGACGCCAGCGCCTTTTCGTTGCGCACCAGGGCCTTCCCCGAGAGCACGAACAAGCCGTTAACCCGGGTGAGATCATCCACATGGGAGCGATAGGAGATCCTGGCGCTTACCCCCCCGCTGACGGCGGCCTGCCGGGCTTGCACGCCAAGATAGTCCTGGTCGCCGCACCCCACCTCGGTAACGCAGTCGCAAAACAGACTCAGCGCATCCATCAGCTCCGGCGCCAGCGCCGGAAGATCGACGACCAACTGCTGGTAAACGAGACCATTGGTGGCCTGGCCGAACCAGGTAAGGGGCATGCTGCCCACCCGTTGCAGTGATCCTTCGGGAATCGCGCGGTCATCGGGCACGTCCTCCAGGCCCACCTTCGGCAGCAACTCCGCGTCCTCTTCCTGCTCCTGGCGCACCTTGAGCGCCGCCGCCTGCTCGACGATGCGCTTGCCCTCGTCCGCGCTGAGCCGGCGTTTGCGCGCTTGCAACTCTTCGGCGAGCCGGGCGGCGCGCCGGGAACTCATCTCCGGGTCCGGCGCCATGGTAAGGCGAACCCGGTGAGGGTTGTCGAGCAGCAATCGTCGCGCGAGATTCTTGATGAACGCCGGGTCCTCGATGGCTTGACGAAGCTCGGCGAGAGTGTCGTCGATGTCCAATGCCATTACCGGATCGCCGCCGTGAAGATAGGCCGGCATGACCCGCAGCATGAGCTGCAGTCCGTATGGGAACCGCCCGCCGCCGATTTCCCGTTGCGCGAGCTCAACCTGGTGTAACACCGACGCTACCTGTTCCAGAGGCACGCCGTCGCGGGCAACGCTCTCCAGCACGCCCAGCACCTGTTGCTCGATGGCTTCGGCGCACTGCGGATCGGTTCCCTCCAGACCGCATTGAAATGTCGCCTCTCGGGTGGAATCGTCCAGGCCACAGAGCTCCGACGGCGCACTGCCGAGATCCGTGGTCTCCAGGAGCTTGCGCAGGGGCGAAGCGCTGTTGTCCAGAAGAACGCCGGATAGCAGGTGCGCCTGCAACATCTCCGCCAGGTTGTCGCTCCTGCCCAGCAACCAACCGATGACCACGTGACTCTTCTTTCCCGTGTCCTCGTCGTCATCGAGACTGTAACTGCCCTCCACCGCCAGGGGCTCGGAGTAGCGACGTTCGTCGGGAATATCGAAATCGCCATCGACGCGATCAAACCGCGACAATACCTCGGTCTCGAGAGCCGCCTGGTGCTCTTCCACCGGGAAGTTCCCGAAGGTCATGAACAGCGCGTTGCTCGGGTGGTAGTGGCGAGCGTGGAAATCCTTGAGCTGCTGATAATCCAATTGGGGAATGACATCCGGATCGCCGCCGCTGTTGTAGTGATAGGTGACAGTGGGGAAGATCTTCGACTGCAGAGTTTGTGCCACCTGGGCGACGGGGGCGCTCATGGCCCCCTTCATCTCGTTATAGACGACACCGCGGATGGTCAGAGCGGAATCCGCATCCGACGCATCCTCGAACTCCAGCCGATGGCCCTCCTGAGCAAAATCCAGCGGATCCAGTAGCGGAAAGAAAACGGCGTCGAGATAAACGCCGAGCAGATTGTCGAAGTCCTTGCGGTTCTGGGTGGCGAAGGGGTATGCGGTCCAGTCGCTGGCAGTGAACGCATTCATGAAAGTATTGAGCGAACGCCTCAACATCATGAAGAAGGGATCCCGGACGGGGTAACGCTCGCTGCCGCACAGGGACACGTGCTCGAGCACGTGAGCGACTCCGGTGCTGTCCCGTGGAACGGTGGGCAGCGCCACCAGAAACGCGTTGTTGCTGTCAGTGCTCGCCAGGTGAATATGACTCGCCGCCGTCCCGGTATGCCGATACTGCTCCAGGGTCACATCCAGGGACGGAACATGCTCCCGGCGAATCAGTTCGAAGGCCGAATGCGTCATGGGTCGATTATAACGGCTCACCGATGGGATTGTTGATGTGCACCCTGGCAGCACTGTGACTTTCGTCGAGATCCAACACGATATCGGCGCGATGGGGCATTTCCGAGAGGATGTGCCGGGTCAAGCGCTCGTAGTGCATGACGAAGCGGTTCACTTGCTCGTCCGTCATGATTTTCGTGTCAGCAGCGTTGGCATGGGCTTCGGCCGCCAGCTTATGCTCTTGCAGCCGTCGCCACTGGAAAACCCGATGCATACCGTCCACACGCAGCAAAATCAACACATCGATGAGTGCAAACAATCGTTGATAATCTCCTCGAAGATTCTCGTTGACCGTGCGGCGCCAGACTCCCTCCCCGTCCTCCTCGCGTTCCAGAACATTGATGGGGTCGATCAACGCCGCCTCGTTCTCCGGCAATGCGCCCACACACCAACCCTCGAAAAGCACGGTGGCGACGGGGCCCCTTTGGCGACGCCACCCAACCGGTGCAAGTCTCGTATCCATGGCCTTGTCGAACACCGGCAGCGAAACCGCTTCGTCTTCTCCCAGGGACATGAGCCGGCCGACGATGTCCAGACCCAGCGCCACGTCATGGGTTCCCGGCACGCCGCGGGTCGCGAACAGCGGGTGCGTGCGCGCCGCCAACTCCTGACGCTGCTCCCTGGTCTGGTAGATGTCATCTATGGACAGAGTCACCGCCGGTTCGTCGAAGCCGGTCTCCAGCACCGCACCCAGGAGCCGGCAGAAGGTCGACTTTCCTGAGCCCTGGGCACCGCATACCCCCACCACCTGGGCGCGCACCTGGTGGCCGCGCCTGGCACGCAACCAGGCGGCCAGGGGCAGATACAGTGACTCGAGCAGCGGCGACAGATCTTCGTCGATGCGCATGGCCCGGCATTCGGCCACGAACGCCGGCCGGCAGCGCTCCGCCAGAGCCGCCAGCCGCTCATCGGTGAGAAACAGTTGCTGAGAGGGCCAATTCACGTCTGTCAGCACCGATCAGTGTTGCCGCCGATGCCGTCCGGGTGCGCGAAACTGGCGATGGACTTGTGGGCCACCTACGCTTGGCTTAGGCTCTGTGACCGCCGGGCCACCCCAGGGCAGGAGGCGAATGTGAGAGTGTCCACGACCAGTCGCATCAACGGACCACGAACCGATCATACACAACCCCGCCGGCAAGCATGGCGATTCTCGATGTTGCTGCTGGCCGCGCTCATGGCCATGCCGCCGCTTACCCACGCCCAAGAGGACTATGACGCGGGCAAACGCGCCTATCTGACCGGCGATTACGGCCAAGCACTGCGCATCTGGCAGCCCCTGGCCGATGATGGCAACAAGTTCGCCCAATTCAGCCTTGGCAGTCTTTATTTCGAAGGCGCCGGCGTCGAAAAAAGTTATACGGAATCCGCCAGCTGGTTTCAGGCTGCCGCCGAGCAGGGCTACGCACCGGCTCAGTTCAATCTGGGCAACGCCTACAAGCACGGCAACGGCATCGAGCAGGACGACGGAAAAGCCACCGAATGGTGGCGCAAGGCGGCCGAGCAGGACTTCGCCCCGGCACAGTTCAACCTCGGCACCCAGTACTATTTCGGGCGCGGAGTGCCGAAGGACGAGGAAATCGCCATCCGCTGGTACCGGCGGGCAGCGGAAAACGGCCACGCACAGGCCCAACGCCTGTTCAGTATGACCGATTCGCCGGCCAACCAAGTGCAGGCCAGTGCATCTGAGCCGTCCGCCGCCGGCCAGGCCGGATCCACCGCCACCGCCGCCCCCGCTGCGGTGGCAGCCAGCGGCGCTGCCGCCGCCAGCACGCCAGCGGCGGCCAGCACACCGGCCGGCAGCGGTAAAACATGGCTTTTGGCGCAAAATCCCGATGATTACACCCTGCAGCTTCTGGCTACCCACGACGAAGATTTGATGCGCGCGTACCTGAACAAGCACCAACTTACCGACCAGGCGGCCTATTTCGCTTTCCAGCGTGACGGCAAGCAATGGTACGCGGCCGTCTACGGCGCCTACCCTGGAAAGTCCCAGGCACAGAATGCCGTCGCCACCCTGCCTCCCGACGTGGGCAAGAACCCACCTTGGATACGTCAGTTCGCAGGCATCCAGAAACTCATCAAGGCGCCCTGAACATCTAAAGTCGCTGACTGGAAGCGGCCGATTGTTTCGTGGCCCGCTCTTCCAGCGTCGCCAGAAGTGACTCCACGTCCGCAGCCACCGCAAAAAGATTGCGAATCGCCGAATCGGCAAATCCCTGCGCGATCAGCTGCTCGATGAGCGACTCGAAAACCTTCCAGTAGTCCCCCACGCTCAGCATGGCAATGGGCTTGGTATGCAGCCTGAGTTGCTGCCAGGTGATGATCTCAAAAGCTTCGTCGAGGGTGCCTATGCCACCGGGCAAGACAGCAAAGGCGTCGGAGAGCTCGAACATGCGCCGTTTACGCTCGTGCATACTGTCGACAACGACGAGTTCCGTAAGATCGGGATTGCCCACCTCGCGGCGCATCAGAAACTCGGGGATCACACCGCAGACCTCGCCGCCGTGCTCGATAACTGCGCGCATGATGACGCCCATCAAACCGATGCTGCCACCCCCGTAAATGAGACGCACACCGCGCTCGGCAAGACAGCGGCCCAGTTGCTCCGCCGCCTGAGCAAAGGCCGGATCGGCGCCGGCCCTGGACCCACAGAACACGCACAGGCTTCGAATGCGGTTCATGACTATCGGAGATCGTTGACGCGACGAAGCAACTCGAGCTGGGACGCGTCGATAGCGTAAGCCTGGGCAAATCCTCGCACATAGACAGCGCTTCGCGGCACAAGGCGAAACAACCTGAAATCCTGAAGGGGCCGTATCAAGTCCATGATGTCGCCGAACTTGCCCGCGAACAAATCCATTACCTGGCTCCAACGGGTGGAATCCCGTTCGATCACTTCCGCCTCGGTATCGAAGCTCAGACGTTTACGGGCAAACAGCTGCTTGGTATCGTTCTCCGCTTGCAACAACATGACGCTTACCCGAGGCGTCGCCAGAAGATTACCGGTATGGGTCGAAAGCTCGCTCAAATTGACATAGAAGGCGTTGTCGTCGATGCGCACGAAGGGTGCGTAGCTTGCGTCGGGAACACCGTCAGCGCTCGTCGTAGCCATGAACACGGAGCGAAATCCGCCAAGAAATTCGCCGGCCTCGGCGACGATCTGCTCCGTGGGTATGCGAAATCTGTTTGCACTGTCGTTGGAATTCGCCATCAATCCCTCGTCTCATTGTTGAGTAGGAGTCTCTAATCGAAACCTTGCTGCCGCCGGACGTATCGGCGTTGGTGGCGGGTGGACTGGTCGCGCTCAGCCTGTTCACCTCGGCGCTCAGCGCGGGCGCCGGCATCGGCGGTGGGCTCGTGCTGCTCAGTGCCATGGCGTCATTTCTACCGCCGGCCGTCCTCATTCCCACCCACGGCGTGGTTCAACTGGGCTCCAACGCCGGGCGCGCCGCGCTCATGCGCCACCATATCAATCGCCGCATACTGGTGCCATTCGTGCTCGGCTCGGTGCTCGGCATCGTCCTGGGCGCCAAGCTGTTCGTGGCATTGCCGACGCCGGTCCTGAAAGCCGTTCTCGGCCTTTTCATTCTCGCCGTCGTCTGGCTGCCGAAGCTGAAAGCGTCGCACATTCCGAACCGCGCATTCACCCTGGTCGGTGTCGTCGGCAGCTTCTGCACCATGTTCGTCGGCGCCACCGGTCCGTTCGTGGCGAGCTTCATCTCACCGAATCGCCTGGATCGGCACGGGGTCGTGGCAACCCACGCCGCCTGCATGATGGTGCAGCACACCCTCAAGGTTGTCGCATTCGGATTTCTCGGCTTCGCTTTCCTGCCCTGGTTGCCGTTGCTGGCCGCCATGATCGGTGCTGGATTTCTCGGCACCTTACTCGGCAGGCGACTGCTGGATCGCCTGCCCCACCATATCTTCGCCGTCGCCTTCAAGGTCATTTTGACGGTGCTCGCCCTGCGCCTGCTATATGTGGCGGCATCCTCCTGGTAGCGCGTGGGTCCATGAATTATCCTGGCTGGCGCCATGGGTTACAAACGCATCCAGGTCCAGCCCCTGTCTCCCGCCCTGGGGGCCGAGATAGGCGGTGTCGATCTCGGCCAGTCGCTGACTGACGACACCATCGCGGAGATCCGCAGGGCCTTTCTCGAGCATCTGGTGATCTTCTTCCACGATCAATCACTGACACCGGAACAGTATCTGCGCTTCGCCCGCACCATGGGTGAGCCCTGCGAATATCCGTTCGTCGCAGGCTTGGACGGATATCCGGAGATCACCGAGGTCATCAAGAAAGAAGACGAACGCGTCAACTTCGGCGGTATCTGGCACTCCGACACCACCTATCTGGAATGCCCGCCCATGGGCACGATGCTGTATGCCCGCGTGCTACCAACCATGGGCGGAGATACGCTGTTCGCCAACATGGTCATGGCCTACGAAAACCTGTCACCGGGCATGCAGCGGCTGCTGCTTGGGCTGACCGCCGTCAACAGCGCGGAAAAAGATGACGCCGCGGCGACCCGCGTCGACCGGTTGCGGGAACGGCCCCGGGAAGCAGGTGCAACCATCACAGTCGCCGAGCACCCCATCGTGCGCAGCCACCCGGAGACCGGACGCAAGGCACTCTACGTCAATCCCGGACACACCGTGAGTATCGCCGGGTTCAGCCAGGCCGAGAGTGCGCCGATCCTCGATTTCCTCTATCGCCACCAGACGCGCGCGGAGTTCACCTGCCGGTTCCGCTGGCGGCGCGACTCTCTGGCCTTCTGGGACAATCGTGCCACCCAGCACTACCCCCTCAACGACTACCACGGCCAGCATCGCGCCATGCAACGCATCACGCTGGCGGGCGACCGACCCCGCTGAATGTCCACACAACTGTCCTGCTTTCTGTTGACCCGTCAGTGGCGCGACGTGGGCGACGGGTTGGAGCTGGTGTTGTGGGCGCTGTCGGATCGCGGGCCGGTACGCGTCGTCATCGATAGTCAGAAAGCAATCTGCTTTGTCGCCCGTGATACGCCACTGCCGGGGCTGCTCGCAGACGGCCGGCGATTGGAACGCAAACCACTGGAGCTCGCGACCCTGTCGGGAACGCCGGTGGATGGCCTTTATTTTCGCTGTCAACGGGATCTCGCGAGCGCCCGCGAACACTTGCGCGGGCGCGGCGTCACCCTGTACGAATCCGATCTCAAGCCCAACGATCGCTATCTCATGGAGCGCTTCATCCACGCTGCATTCAGCGCCCGCGGCGAGGTCCGCCAATGCAGCGGCTATCTGGAATTTCGTAATCCGGTGATCGCGCGCGACGCCTTCCGCACCCGGCTGACGGCAGTCTCCCTGGACGTGGAGAGCGACGGTCTATCGGGACAGCTGTACTCCATCGCGGTGCACGTCGATGATGATGGCGACGACCATGGCCATAGCGATAGCGATAGCGCCGTGGTCTTCATGATCTCCGATGCAGCCATCCAGGTGGACGGAGCACGGGTGACGGTGTGCGCCGACGAGAGAGCATTGCTGGAAGCATTCTTCGCCTGGCTGGTGAGAACCGATCCGGACTTGATCCTCGGCTGGAACGTGGTCAATTTCGATCTGGACCTCATCGAGCGCCGCTGCCGGGCCTTGAACATCGAATTTTCCATGGGACGCGGCGGCGACCGCGCCACCGTTCTGCAACCGCAGCACCCGCGCGGCACGCGCGTCGCGCGGATTCCCGGCCGCGTGGTGCTGGATGGAATCGACTGGCTGCGCGCGGCCTTCTGGAGCTTTGAAAGTTTTGCTCTGGAAGCGGTGGCGCGCGCCCTGCTGGGGCGCGGCAAGCATGATCTGAGTGCCCAAAGCACCGGTGACCGCCGTCGCGATTCAGACAATCGCGATAAAGTCGGCGAGATCAACCGGCTGTTCCGGGAAGACCGCGCTCGCCTTGCCGCCTACAACATCGAAGACTGCCGTCTGGTCACGGAGATCTTCGCCGCCACGGGATTGGTGGAATTCGCGCTTCGCCGCGCCGAACTCACCGGCCTTGCGATTGCCCGGCTGGGCGGATCCGTGGCCGCCTTCGACAATCTCTACCTGCCCCGGCTGCACCGGCAGGGGCGCGTGGCCCCGGACGTGGGCGATTCGCCAGAGGGTCCCGGCAGCCCCGGCGGCTATGTCATGGATTCCGAACCGGGCCTCTACGACAACGTCCTGGTATTGGACTTCAAGAGCCTCTACCCGAGCATCATCCGTACCTTCCAAATCGATCCCATGGGACTGGCCGTGCCCGGCGACGATCCGGTGCCCGGCTTTCTCGAAGCCCGCTTCGCCCGCCAGGGCGCCATTCTTCCCGAGCTCATCGAGGAGCTGTGGCGGGCCCGGGACGAGGCCAAGAAAAACGACGATGCCGCCCTGTCCCAGGCCGTGAAAATACTCATGAACTCCTTTTACGGCGTGCTCGGGTCTCCGGGCTGCCGCTTCCACGATGCCCGCCTGGCAAGCTCCATTACCCGGCGTGGACACGAGATCATTCAGAAGAGCCGCGATCGCATCGCCGAGCACGGCTTTCGTGTCATCTACGGCGACACCGATTCACTGTTCGTGTTGCTCGGCGACGCCGTCGACGAGCGCCAAGCAAAGCGTATCGGCACGGATCTCGCAGTGACGCTCAGTGATTGGTGGCGCCAGGAGCTTGCGAGGGAATTTCGGCTCGACTCCTTTCTGGAAATGGAATTCGAGACCCTTTATCTGCGTTTTCTCATGCCGACAGTACGCGGCGAGCAGACCGGCAGCAAGAAACGCTACGCCGGCCTGGTGCGCACCGCCGACGGCGGAACCGACCTGGTATTCAAGGGACTCGAAAGCGTGCGCACGGATTGGACGGCGCTGGCGCGGCGTTTTCAACGCGAGCTCTACCGCAGAATTTTTCTCGATCTGCCCTTCGAGGAATTCGTCCGCGAGACCCTTGCCCATCTTCTTGCCGGGGAACTCGACCAGGAACTGGTCTACCGCAAACGCCTGCGCCGGGCGGTGGACGAGTACACGCACAACGTCCCGCCCCACGTTCAGGCGGCGCGCAAGCTCGAGAATCCGGGCCGCTGGGTGCGCTACGTGATCACCTCCACCGGACCCGAGCCGGTGTGGGACGAAATACCGAAGCCCGATTACGACCACTACCGGGAGCGCCAGCTGGCACCCGCCGCCAACGGAATATTGCATTTTCTCGATACCAGCTTCGAAGCCATCACCGACGCGCAGCTGGCGATGTTTTAGAATAAATGGGGACAGGAATAAATAGATCTGTCCCCATTTATTCCAGCATCTACACTCTCTGAACGTGTTCTGCACATTCAGTGAAATACCTCCATGGAGTTGAACGCCGACGATCGGCAGTTTTTCACCACTGTCGTCGAGATCATCTTCAGCAACCCCTTCGACGATGCGCGCACCCGGATTCGCGCGCTGGTACCCGACGCCCCCCGAACCACCGGCGACAACCTCAAACATCCCTTCGGCACGGTCGTGCCGGCGCTGGAGGAACGGCTGGGAAAGCTCGCCGCAACCGGCATCGTCACGCCCAAAGACGTGGCTGCGCGAGACCGGGAAGTTCTCGGCTACGTGCTGTTGTTCCGGGTCTATAACCGCTACGCGGACCACTTCGACGCGCTAATCGCCGAGCAACTGGCAAAGGGCGATGAACCGGTGGCGGTACCCTTTGCCGACGCCCTGCTCGGCGAGCTGCATGCCTGCGGTTTCAACGACGACGACGCTGCCCGCTATCTGGCGTTGTTCTATCAGCTGCGTCGCGCTTACTACTTCATCGTCGATTCTCTGCTGGGCGACAGCCCCGCCATGGGTCGCCTGCGCCACGCATTGTGGAACAACGTTTTCACCACCAATGTGCGCATCTATGAGAAACACCTGTGGAATCGCATGGAAGACTTCTCCACCCTGATGCTCGGCGAGACCGGCACCGGCAAAACATCGGCGGCGGCGGCCATCGGCCGATCCGGGTTGATCCCCTATGATCGGAAACGGGGTTGTTTCGCCGCAAGCTTCAACACTTCCTTCGTCGCCGCAAATCTCTCTCAGTATCCCCAGAGCGTCCCGCCCCACGTTCAGGCGGCGCGCAAGCTCGAGAATCCGGGCCGCTGGGTGCGCTACGTGATCACCTCCACCGGACCCGAGCCGGTGTGGGACGAAATACCGAAGCCCGACTACGACCACTACCGGGAGCGCCAGCTGGCACCCGCCGCCAACGGAATATTGCATTTTCTCGATACCAGCTTCGAAGCCATCACCGACGCGCAGCTGGCGATGTTTTAGAATAAATGGGGACAGGAATAAATAGATCTGTCCCCATTTATTCCAGCATCTACACTCTCTGAACGTGTTCTGCACATTCAGTGAAATACCTCCATGGAGTTGAACGCCGACGATCGGCAGTTTTTCACCACTGTCGTCGAGATCATTTTCAGCAACCCCTTCGACGATGCGCGCACCCGGATCCGCGCGCTGGTACCCGACGCCCCCCGAACCACCGGCGACAACCTCAAACATCCCTTCGGCACGGTCGCGCCGGCGCTGGAGGAACGGCTGGAAAAGCTCGCCGCAACCGGCATCGTCACGCCCAAAGACGTGGCTGCGCGAGACCGGGAAGTTCTCGGCTACGTGCTGTTGTTCCGGGTCTATAACCGCTACGCGGACCACTTCGACGCGCTAATCGCCGAGCAACTGGCAAAGGGCGATGAACCGGTGGCGGTACCCTTTGCCGACGCCCTGCTCGGCGAGCTGCATGCCTGCGGTTTCAACGACGACGACGCTGCCCGCTATCTGGCGTTGTTCTATCAGCTGCGTCGCGCTTACTACTTCATCGTCGATTCTCTGCTGGGCGACAGCCCCGCCATGGGTCGCCTGCGCCACGCGTTGTGGAACAACGTTTTCACCACCAATGTGCGCATCTATGAGAAATACCTGTGGAATCGCATGGAAGACTTCTCCACCCTGATGCTCGGCGAGACCGGCACCGGCAAAACATCGGCGGCGGCGGCCATCGGCCGATCCGGGTTGATCCCCTATGATCGGAAACGGGGTTGTTTCGCCGCAAGCTTCAACACTTCCTTCGTCGCCGCAAATCTCTCTCAGTATCCCCAGAGCATCATCGAGTCGGAGCTGTTCGGCCACCGCAAAGGGGCGTTCACGGGAGCAATCGACAACCATCGAGGATTATTCGAAAGACTGAGCAGTTACGGCTCGCTGTTCCTGGACGAGATCGGCGAAGTGTCGGTACCCATTCAGATCAAGCTGCTGACGGTACTTCAGGAGCGGCGCTACTCACCGGTAGGCAGTCACGAGCAGTTGCGCTTCGATGGCAGAGTCATCGCCGCCACCAACCGCTCGCTGACAGAGCTTCGCGCGAGCGCTGAGTTCCGCGATGACTTTCTTTATCGCCTGTGTTCCGACGTCATCGAAGTGCCGCCCTTGCGCCTGCGCCTGCAGGAGCATCCCCCGGAACTCGAGCAGCTCGTGTCTCTGCTTCTAACCCGCGCCACCGGAAGCCAAGCGCCGGATCTTACCGATATGGTGGTGACATCCCTGCGCGCGACCATCGAAGATGACTATCCGTGGCCCGGAAACGTGCGCGAGCTCGAGCAGGCAGTGCGGCGCATTCTGCTCAACGGCCGCTATGACGGCGTGACCGCCGAGGCAGGCCAGGACCAGGAGTCTGCTCTCGCATCGGAGATCCGCGCCGGCAGCCTGACGGCTACGGATCTCTTGAGCCGCTACTGCCGGGCCCTGTACGCACGCTTAGGATCCTACGAGCAGGTAGCCCGCCACATGGATCTGGATCGACGCACGGTCAAGAAATACATCGAGCGCGACGCCGGCTAGCTCAGCTCTACGAGCTGCGGCGGATGATCCGCATACTCCAGAAAGCGCAACAGCCCATCCGCAGAAAGGGCCGTGGTCATCGCGTTGTCGAGCGGGTGAAAGTTCAGAGGATCGTGGGCGAGCAGGCCGGCGTCCAGCACCATCTGCACGACGCCGCCATGATCGTTGATAACGGCGAAGGGTGTGACGGCGCCGGGAATAACGCCCAGGTAATGCATCAGTCGCTGGGCGCTGGCGAAGGAAAAGCGCCCTGCCCCGAGGCGTTGCGCAAGCTCATTGAGATCGGTTACGCGATCCTCCAGGCAGGTCACCAGCCACATGCGCCCCTTTTTGTTGCGCAGAAACAGGTTCTTCGTATGTCCGCCCGGAAATTCTACGCGCAGCCCTTTCGATTCCACCACCGTAAACACCGGGCTATGCTCGACCGTGCGATGAGCGATGTCCAGAGTCACCAATCGGGCCAGAAGATCGGCGCTGGTCAGCGGCTCCGTGCCGTCGGCGAGTCGCCGTTCAGGGTGGGTACTTGCTGTCATGGCGGGCGACCATAGCAAGTCCCGCCGCTGCCGGGTAGCTCGACCCGGGCCGGTCACTCTGTAGAATAGCCCGGCGTCGGCATCCATATCGGGGAATGAATCTTGGGCAGGCGGGACTGGCTGAAGGTTGCAATCGCGGCTCTATTCCTGCTGAGCGGGCTCAGTCGGGGACACTCCGGCCCAGTTCAGGATATCGCCATCGGCAAACCAGCCCCGAGCTTTTCCGCCATGGACGAAACCGGCCAACGCCGGCGGCTTTCCGACTACCGCGGCTCCTATGTGGTGCTGGAGTGGACCAATCGCGACTGCCCGTTCGTCAAGAAGCACTACGACTCGGACAATATGCAGTCGTTGCAGAACGACGCGCGCTCCAGGGGTGTGGTGTGGCTGACGGTGACCTCCACCGCTCCCAGCCACGCGGGATACATGGATGCCGGCGGCGCCCAGCGATTCCGAAACCGTTACCATGCGACGCCCACGTCCATTCTTCTGGATCCCGACGGACGCTTAGGCCGGCAGTACGACGTGGAGGTGACACCCCAGGTCTTCATCATCGACCCCGACGGCAACCTGGTATACATGGGTGGCATGGATGACAGGCCCACCACCCGCGTTGCCGACATCGACCTGGCCACCGACTACGTGGGTGAGGCGCTGGACGATGCCCTGGCGGGCCGACCCGTTTCGCGTCCCGTCACCCGCGCCTACGGCTGCCCCATCGTTTACTGAGCCATCGTGAGCAGACGCTTAGGGATTGCCATGGCCGTGCTGTCGGCGGTCTGCTACGGCGCGACCCTGCCGCTCTCGAGGCTTGCCTACGATCACGGCAGCAATGCGCTCACCATACTGACTTTGCGTTTTCTTGCCGTCGCCCTGGTCGTGGGCCTGTGGTTGCGGATCACGAGAGGGTCTTTTGCCGTCTCCTCCCGGGGCTTATTGGCGAGCGCGCTGGTGGGCGTGTGCTTCATCAGCGTCTCCGGAGGCACTCTTGTTTCCGTCAGCTACATTCCGGTGAACCTGGCGGTGTTGATTTTTTACACCTACCCCATGATGACCCTGCTGGTTGTCCGCGCCATGGAAAGGCGGCGGCCGGGGGGGCGCCGAGCTGCTGGCCGTGAGCCTCGCGCTGCTGGGCGTGGGGCTCGCCATCCAGGCGAGCTTCGAGCATCTGAACGCCGCCGGTTTCGGCTTCGCGCTGCTGGCCGCGGTGGGCGCCACCACCACCTTCATCGTCGCCGCCAGGGCCCTGCCCTGGATGGGCACCACGCTGATGAGCTGGTACGCGTGCAGCGTGGCCTTCCTGGGCGGTGCCGCCTTGACTCTGGCACTGGACGCCGTGGCCATCCCGGACACGGCATTCGGCATCGGCCTGATCGCCGTTATCGTCACCATCTTCGCCACCGCCGTGGTCACCATGTTCGTGGGCGTGAAGCTCATCGGCCCGGTGCGCTCGGCCACTCTGCTGTGCCTGGAGCCTGTGACCGCCATCTTCGTGGCGGTGCTGGTGCTGGGTGAGCGGCTCACGGCGGGTCAATGGCTGGGGGCAGCCCTGGTGGCCATCGCCATGCTCATGGCCGGCCGCCGACCCACCGATCCCCGGTAGTGAGACCCAGGCCGCGGCCGGCGGTGGTCATACCAGCCATCCTCTAGCAGTGTGACGCAGGCCCGAGCCCGCGACACAGGGAATAACCCCACTGCGCCGGCGGGCCCGTTTCACGTCACCATGAACGGGCACCAACCGGGCTATCTCCCAGCTGCCGTGCGCGGCAGATATCTCCCACGGAACCAACCAGGGGTTGAAACCTTTTTGCCCCGCCCGTGTACCACCAGTGAATGGACGCCCGGAGAGCAACACGCGTGAGCCCCGAAGCCGAGTCAATGACCGAGCCAACAGCCGAGCCCCCCATGGCGGTGGTCAATCTGGACGAGCGCCAGTGGCTGGCGCGTCACTGCCGGGGCGACCGCGAAGCCTTCAGCGCGTTGATGAACGCCTATCAGGCGCCGGTGTACGGCTATCTGGTGCGATGCGGCGTGCCGCAGCCAAGCCGCGACGACGTGTTTCAGGAGATATTCGTGAAAATTCATCTGGCCGCCGCCTCCTATCAACCATCCCGGCCCCTGCGGCCGTGGCTGTTCACCATCGCCGCCAACAGCGTGCGCAATCACTTTCGTGACGAAAGCCGCCACCGGGTGGCCACCCAACCCCAAGCACGGGAAACCCCCAGCGGTAATCACGGTCCCCGGGAGCTGGCGGAGATCCAGGAGACGGTGGCGTGGCTGGAGGACGCTCTGCCGGCACTGCCACTGGCGCAACGCGAAGTGCTGGTGCTCGGCAGCATCGCCGGGCTGCGCCTGCAGGACATCGCCACGGTGCTCCACATACCCCTCAATACGGTCAAAACCTTGACCAGGCGCGCCCGCGCGAGCTTGGCCAGGGCGCTGGCGGAGCATGGGTCGGCAACGGCGGGAGGTAGCTCGTGATGCGCTGCGCCGCCGTGCAGGAGCGCCTCGCCGATGAAGGCGCCGGGCTGGTCCACCGTGACGCCGCGATAGGTGAGCACGTGGCCGGTTGTGCAGAGTGCGGGCCTTTTCTCGAAGCCCTGGAGCGGGTGGATGCGGGTCTGTCCGGACTTCCCCCAGTACCGGCGCCGGCATCGCTGATGGCCCGCACGGCGAAAGCGGTTGCTCATGGATCGAAGTCCGCTGGCAGGCGGGACATCAGGGACGAGGGTGCGAAAAATCTGGCGACGGCGCTTGCCGCCACGGTCATCCTGGCAGCCGGATTCGGTCTGGTGGAATCCGTGCAGCAGGAACTCGGACGGGCGGAGCGAATCTTTGCAGAGCAGTTTTCCGGCGACTCAGTGGCGGGAGACGACGGGCCCCTGGACACGGTTCAGCCGCCAACGGCAACCGCCAGGGCGTCTGCCACGGAGCGCTCACAAAGCCGGGCGGCGACACCGGCGCTGGTGGCCGAAGCCGAGCCGGTGCCGCTGCTCGAATCAGCACCGGCGCTTCCGTCCACGGAGGCTCTTGCGCGCTTCGCGCCTCTCAGTTCCATGCCCATGCGCCGCAGCAGCTTGGCCAAGCCGGAAGAAGACATCCTGGTGCTGGAGTCGACGGTGGGAACCTTTGCGAACGAACCGCGTGCGCCTGCCGCTCCATCGTCCAAAGAGCAGAAAAAGCGCGACCGGCAGCTGGCCGGCAAAGCCAAGGGCAAAAAGATCGCCGATGCTGACCGGGCACAGTTTCGTGACCATGAATTACTCGGCGAGATCCTGGGCCTGGAGCTTTCGGCGGACAGAATGGAAACCAGAGTTTCCATTACGCCCCGCAAAACCGGGCGAGCAGCGGATGCCAAGGACAAGCTCGAGAAGAACATTCAAACCACCGCCGGCAGCAGGCCGGCGCACGCCACCGGGCCACGCCAGGTGGCCAGGCGCTTCCTGGCCGAAGGGGAACGCCTGACGGGCCTCGACTTTCAATCGGGCTCGGGTTACTGGGCCAATACCTACCTGCCCGGCGACCCGGCCATCCGCCTGCTGGAAGCCCGGCTGCAACGCTGGGACCGCAGCGCGCTCCAACCAAGCCTCGGCGACCCGCGCCTGGAAGCCGCGGTGCGCCAGAACTGGCAGCCCTTCGACGTACCCGAAAACTCAGGCCTTGCCGCCTACCTGCACGCCGACAAGCGCGCCGTCAGCGGTCCTTCCCGGCTGCGCATCCAGGTGGGACTGCAAGCGTCGTTGAAGCGCAGTGGCCTTCGCCCGGACATGAACGTGGGCGTGGTGCTGGACTTACGCCGGCCCGTGGACGATGCCACCGGCGCAAAGCTGCGCGCCCTGGTGACGGCGCTGGCCCGGGCGCGTCAGCCCGGTGATCGCTTCTCTATTACCGTTGCCGGTCACCCGGGCGGATTGCTGGTGGCCCCGGAAGACTTCCGCTACGGACCTGTCCGCGTCGCCATGCAGTCCCTGTTCACGGCAACCAGCGGCACCCGGGCGCCGGCCATGGATCTCGCGGCCGCCGTGCATGCCGCATCCCGAAGCGTTCGCCAGGGTGACGACCCGTCCGCACCCCTGGGCGCGAGCCTGGTGCTGCTGGTGTCGACGGCGCCATTCTCCGGGCAGCGGCAATCACTGGAACGCATGGCCCACGAGAACGCCGTGGCAGGCATCGGCATGAGTGTCGTCGCCGTCGGCGGCGGCGCGGATCTGGCCGCCATCGATCGGCTGGCGCTTCTCGGCCAGGGTCATCGGCGCCTGCTGGCCACCAGCGAGGATGCCGCCAAGCTCGTGGATCGCGAGTTGCACGCTGCCAGCCGAGCGGTGGCGCGGGCCGTGCGCCTGCGTATCCGCCTTGCCCCCGGCGTCGAGCTCATCGAGGTGCTGGGATCGAAAAATCTCAGCGACCAGGCGGCCCAGCGGGTGCGCGAGACCGAACGCAGCATCGACCGGCGAATGGCCCGCAATATCGGCATTCGCGCCGACCGTGGCGAGGACGAAGAAGGTATTCAGATCGTCATCCCGAGCTTCTTCGCCGGCGACAGCCACGCGCTGCTGTTGGATGTGGTGGTTCCAGGGCCGGGTCCGGTGGCCGACGTGAGCGTGCGTTACAAGGATCTCGTTTATCGGCGCAACGGTGTCGCCCAGGCGCGACTCACCATGGAGGACGGTGTGCGCGATCCCGGCCCTCTGGAACGCAACGTTCTCAAGAATCAGCTGACCTACGCCCTGGCCGCTTCCGCCGCAACCGCAGGCAAGCAGCTCGCCGCCGGTGATCGCGCCGCCGCCGTTCGCACATTGACGGCGGCACGGGAACTGATTGCCGGCATGCGCCAGGAGATCCCGGGCTGGGAAAACGACCATGAGCTGCGCGGCGACGAGACGCTGCTGGCGCAGTATCTGACGGTACTGGGCCCTGGACTGGCCGGCGCCCGCCAGCAACAACACCATCTGGCGGATTCGTTGCGCTATCTCGCCTTTCGACGATTGATACCGACACACAAATAAACCATGGGCCGTACCAAGGAGTTTCGAACCATGAGAGCGATTTTGTTGATTGTACTTGTCTGCATGGGCGCCTTCGGTGCAAGCCACGCGGCCACGGACGCCGGCGGCGGCGAGGTGCGGGTACCACTGGAGATTTACCGGCAGCTGGTGGAGCAGGCCAACCAGGACACGCGCCCTGCCCCGGTAAGCTACGCCCTCGGCGTAGCCAATGTCGTGGTCGCTATTGTCGACGACGACAAACGCACCACCGCCCATGTCAGCGTGAGCCTCAACATCGAAACCTTCGAGAACCAGTGGACCCTGGTGCCGGTTCTGCCACCCGGCGCGGCGCTCAGCGATGCGCGCGTGAACGGCACGCCGGTGCAGCTGGTGCAGGGACCCGACGGACTTGCCTGGAGCACCGACAAGGCCGGTACGGTGACGATGGAATTGCGCTATGGCCTGGATGCACGCCGATCCGGTGGGGGCTTTACGTTACCCCTGCCGGTGCCGCGTGCCGCCGCCACCAATCTCAGGTTGACCTATCCGGGTATCGGTGTGGATTTGGCGGTGATTCCCGCCGCCGATCTGCAGGCCACCGAGAACGGCAACATGACTCTGTTCACGGCCAGAATCCCGAGCACCTCTTCGGTGCTGGTCACCTGGCGGTCCGCCGCGCAACGCGCTTACGCTGTAAGCCGGGCGCGCTACACCGGGGAGCTGGAAGGACAGGCGCTCAACTGGACTGCAGAGTTCGACGTGGAAGTTTTCGAAGGTGAGCTCGTCGAGCTGCCGCTGATGCCGAGCAGCGTCACCCTGGGCGCCCTGCGGGTGGACGGCGAGCAGGCAACGGTCATCGAAGAACAGGGCCGGTTTGTCACCGTCGTCAAGGGTCGCGGCCTGCACAGGGTAAGCATCACCTTTCAGGTGCCGGTGATCGCCGGGAACGGGCCGCCGCGGGCAACCCTGCTGGTGCCCAGGGTGCCGGTGTCGCATTTTGAATTGCGCCTGCCCGGCAACAAGGAAGTGACCGTGAGCCCGAGCGCCAACGTCGTCGCCGTGCACCAAGAGGGCGACGCGGCAACCTCCTCCACGACGGTAACGGTATTCGTGCCCATGAGCGAAAGCGTGACCTTCTCCTGGGTGGATGCCGTGCCTGAGGACGTGCGCACCCAGGTGCGCGCCAATGCAACCCTGTACCACGTGGTGCACGCCGAGGAAGGCGTGCTGCAGGTGCGCGGCCTGGTGGTCTACGAGATCAATCGCGGCGAGACCAATCTGCTCAAGCTCAAGATTCCCAGGGACGCCCAGGTGACCAGCGTCAAGGCGCCCACCGGCGGCGTGTCCGACTGGACCGAGACCACCGACGGTGGCGACACGCACAAGACCATCAGCGTATTTCTGGACCGCGCGGTAAAGGGCGAGTTCGTGCTGGACGTGGCCTACGAGTTCCTTCTGGGGGGCGGCGAACAAGCGCTGGAGCCGGTAGCTGTTCCGTTGCTGGCGGCCGATGACGTGCAGCGGCAGCGCGGCATGGTGGCGCTGCTGGCCGGTCCCGAACTCACCCTGCAACCCATGACCGAGGACCGCTTGGCGCGGGTCGGCGAAAACCAGTTGCCGGCCTTCGTGCGCAATCTTCTTAGCATGAGTGTCGCGCATACTTACAAGTACACGGAAGAGTCGCCGGAACTGGTAGTGAGGGCGGTGGCGCCGGAGCGCAAGCAGGGCAAGTTCGACGCCCAGGTGGATACCCTGATCTCCATCGGTGACGTCACCATGAAGGGATCCGCCACCGTGGAGATCAACGTCAAGTCCGGCGCCATTCTGACGCTGGCCCTGCGCCTGCCCGGGGATGTCAATGTCTTGAGCGTCACCGGACCGTCCATCCGCAGTCACGACGTGGCTTCCGGCGACGACCATCAGTCCATCGACATCGACTTCACCCAGGAGATGGAAGGCCAATTTCGCCTGGAGGTGAACTACGAACGCATCATGGGTGACAGCGAGCCGCAGTCCCGGGTGCCGACGGTCAGCGTCGTCGACGCGGAAGTCGAGCACGGGCGCATCGCCATCGAAGCGTTGAGCGCCGCGGAAGTGCGTGCCACCACGGCGGACCAGCTGTCCTCCCTGGACGTCAACGAGCTACCGCAGCAACTGGTGCTGAAAACCACCAATCCGATTCTGCTCGCCTACAAATACGTGCACGCCGAGCCGCCCTATCGGCTTGCTTTGAAGATCACCCGCCACCGGGAGATCGACGTGCAGGTGGCGGCCATCGAAAAGGCGCATTACTCGACCCTGTATACCCGCGACGGCCTGGCGGTGAGCACCGCGCGTTTTCAGGTGCGCAACAGCCGCAGGCAATTTTTGCGCCTGGAGCTGCCGCCGGAATCGCAGATCTGGTCGGTTTTCGTGGACGGCAAGGCCGAGAAGCCCGCCGAGGCGGAGGCCACCGGCGATGGGTCCGGCAATGGTTCTGCGGTGCTCATCAAGATGATCAACTCGGCCACCGGCTTTCCCGTGGAGATCATCTACGCCACGCGAGTGGCTCCCATGGCATTCATGGGCAGCGTGCAGGGACGCCTGCCGACACCCGACATGGTCGTTACCCACACGCGCTGGGACGTGTACCTGCCCGTGGGACCGAGCTACCGGAATGCCGACAGCACCCTCGATACGGTGATTACCGGGCAATTGGTGAACGGCGCGCAAATGGGCGGCGAGGCCCTGGCCCGTGCCCGTAGTGCCAGGGGCGCCGCCATGGGAGAGCCCCTGCGCCTCAGCGTGCCCAACCAGGGCATTCACTACGCCTTCGAAAAGCTGTATGCGAACCAGTCGCCCCGGGACGCGACCTTCTCATTGGGTTACGCGTCCGCCGGGGGCGCTCGCCTGGCGTTGGCTCTCAGCCTGCTGGGGGTGCTGCTCCTGTGGCTCGCCATCGTCGCCATCGGCGCACGGCGAGCATTCATGCCGCGGTCCGCGGCCCTCACGGGGCTGGTGGCGGGCGTCGCCATGCTGTTGGCCGCCATCGGCTATCTGGGCGCGAGCCCCGCACCGGCCGCCGCGCTGGCGCTTATCATCGCCGCCGGACTCGGCATCTGGCTGGCCCTGCGGCGCCTGCTGGACTGGCGCATGTCCCGCGCGGGCGGCTAGCGCGGTAACAGGGCGATGGGGATTCTCCCATCGCCCTGTTGCCCGCCTGTAGGAGCGAGCGCGGTTGCGGTGTTAAAATCCGACCGCCATGACGCCCTTCAATTCCATCGTCAGTCTCTTCGGCACTTCGCCGGTGCGGCCGCTGCAACAGCACATGGCCAAGGTAGTGGAATGCGTGTCCCTGCTGGCGCCCCTGTACGACGCGGTGCTCGCCGACGACCGGGCCGCCGTCGATGACGTGCAGGAACGCATCGTTGCCCTGGAGCACGATGCCGACGATCTCAAGCACGATCTCCGGCTGCATCTGCCCCGCAGCCTGTTCCTGCCGGTGGAACGGCGCGACCTGCTGGAAGTTCTCACCATGCAGGACAACATCGCCAACCGCGCCAAGGACATCGCCGGGCTCATCCGCGGCCGCCGGATGTTATTTCCCGCCGACGTGGGACCGCGTCTCAAGGATTTCGTAGAACGCTGTATCGATGCCTGTCTGCAAGCCCAGAAAACCGTCAACGAGCTCGACGAGCTGGTGGAGACGGGATTTCGCGGCGCCGAGGTAGAGCTGGTTCAGAATTTGATCAACGAGCTCAATCGAATCGAAACCGAGACGGATACGATTCAAGTGGAGGTTCGAAGCCTTGTGTTCGCCATCGAGCGCGACCTTCCACCCATCGATGCCATGTTTCTTTATCGCATCCTCGACTGGACCGGAGACATCGGTGATCGCGCCCAGCGCGTGGGAAGCCGCCTGCAGCTGATGCTGGCACGTTAAAGCAAGGGTGGAGCACGGCACGCTCTACCTGATTCTGGCCGCCGCCTTCGGCCTGTTCATGGCCTGGGGGATCGGCGCCAACGACGTGGCCAACGCCATGGGCACGTCGGTGGGCTCGCGGGCATTGAGCCTGCGCCAGGCCGTGGTCATCGCAGCCATTTTCGAATTCCTGGGAGCCGTTCTCGCCGGCGGCCAGGTAACCGCCACCATCCGCAAGGGCATCATCGACCCCGGATTGCTGGCGGGCAACCCAGAGCTACTGGTGTTCGGCATGCTGGCATCGTTGCTGGCGGCCGGTGTCTGGTTGATGGTCGCATCGACTTTCGGCTGGCCGGTATCCACCACCCACTCCATCGTCGGCGCCATCGTCGGCTTCGCGATCGCGGGGATCGGCTTCGACGCCGTGCAATGGGGGAAAGTCGCCTCCATCGTCGCCAGCTGGCTGGTGTCGCCACTGCTGGCGGGGACCCTGGCCTTCGCGCTGTTTCGCAGCGTCCAGCGGTTGATTTTCGATGCCGGGGATCCCTTTCGCGCCGCCAAGCGTTACGTGCCCATGTACATCTTCCTGGTGGGCTTCATCATCTCCCTGGTAACGGTGCTGAAGGGCCTCAAGCACGTGGGCCTGGATTTGTCTCTCTCTCAAAGCTACGGACTTGCCGCCGTCGCCGGACTTCTTGCCATGGCCGTCGGCGCGATCCTGGTTGGCCGCATCCATGCCCAGGCAGACGCGGACCGCGACTTCCATTTCACCAATGTCGAGCGGGTGTTTGCCGTGCTCATGGTCTTCACCGCCTGCGCCATGGCCTTCGCCCACGGCTCCAATGACGTGGCCAATGCCATCGGGCCGGTGGCCGCCATCGTCGCTGTGGTACAGAGCGGCGGCGAGGTGGCGCAGAATTCGGCATTGCCTCTGTGGGTGCTGGTGGTGGGGGCGGTGGGGATCATCACGGGACTCGCCACCTATGGATACCGGGTCATGGCCGTAGTCGGTGAGCGTATCACCGAGCTGACCCCCAGCCGCGGCTTTGCGGCGACCCTGGCGGCGGCGGCCACGGTGGTGGTGGCCTCGGGTACCGGCCTGCCTATCTCCACCACCCACACCCTGGTGGGCGCGGTGCTCGGGGTGGGCATGGCGCGCGGCATCGCCGCCATCAACATGCGGGTGGTGCGGAAAATCTTCATGTCCTGGATCGTGACGCTGCCGGCGGGCGCCATCCTGTCCATGGTGTTTTTCTTTCTGTTGAAGGGTTTGCTGGGCTAGCCGAGCTTGATGGGCTGCCCGTGGGGCGTGTTGCGGGCGGCCACGTCCCATTGCTGCTTACGCCTGGCCAGATCGCTTGCCGTTGCCAGATTCTTCTCCGCCACCAAACTCTCCAGCGCCGCCAGCCAGTGATGGTAGTAGGTATCGCCACGGTCCGGATCGCCGTGGGCCTGGGCTGTGGAAATTTCCGCGGACAGATGCTCGGCCCATTCCTTCCAACTGAAGTGACCGGCCCGGTGCAGCACGAGCGTCATGGCGAAGGCCTGGGCCTGCCAGGGTTCCAAAAACACAGGACCCTGGTCGTCCACCGGCAGAGCGGGTAACAGCGACAGATCCACGGGCTCAGTCATGGGTCACCGATTCTCATGCCGGATCCAGATAGTCGTCCCACAGATCCAGATAGATGCGATCCTGCGCGCACGCGTCCGCTCCCCACAGCTCTTGCGCCGTAAAGCACACGCTGTAGAGATGCTGCGGTTTCTTACCGTCGCCCATCCCATGTGCATCGGGAAAAATAAAGACGCCATAGTCACAAGCGATAGTCCCGTGCCGTGCCCGCGCGTAGCGCGGCAAACGCGTGTGTCCGACGGGATGGAAGTTGCGTGTCAACACCGGTGCTCCGGTCTTGAATTTGGCCGCTATGTCTTCGTCCACCCGTGCGCCTGGACTGTGTCGCAACCTGTCAATGACATCTTCCGCTTTCAACGCCTTCATTTTTCCGGCTCTTCGGTGAGTTCGCCCATGCGCGCCGCGATCTCCTCTTCCGTGAGCAAGCCCTTCTCCACCAGCAACAGCTGCAAACCGTGCAGCCAATGCTCGTAGTAGCTGGTACTCAAGTACTCCGCCGGATGCATTCGCTCCCGCGCATAGCGCCCCATGTCGATATTCCACTGACCCAGAAAGCCCGCCGCCAGAGTGATGGCGAAGCAGCGCCGTTCCCACTCGGCGTGAAACACCGGTTCATCCTTTTCCGGGTCGATGGGACCGAGGCCATGCATGCCGCCGAGATCGTGGGCGCCGTTCATGGCTTCAGGTGGCCTGCGGGCCGTCAGCGCGGGCTTTGGCGAGCCCCACGCCGATCATCGAGTCGCGGGTGACGAGTTCGGCGAGTGCCTCTTCGTCCATGCCTTCGGTACCCGCCGGCCGCCGGGGCAGCACCAGGTAGCGAATTTCCGCCGTGCTGTCCCAGACACGGATTGCCACATGGTCGCCCAGGGCTAACGCCGAACTCCGCCAGCACGCCGCGTGGATCCAGAACTGCGCGGGCGCGATAGGGTGCGGATTTGTACCACACCGGCGGTAGACCGAGCACTGCCCAGGGATAACAGGAGCACAGGGTGCACACCACCATGTTGTGTTGCTCGAACGTATTCTCGACAACCACCATGTGCTCGCTCTGACGGCCCATGAAGCCGAACTCCGCGATTGCCGCGGTGGCGTCGCTCAGCAGCCGTTGCCGATAGGCCTCATCCACCCAGGCCCGGGCCACCACCCGGGCGCCATTGCGCGGCCCGACCTTGTTCTCGTAGGTGTCGATGAGTACGTCCAGGGCCTTGGGATCCACCAGACCTTTTTCCACCAGAAGCGATTCCAGTGCCTTGACCCGCAATACCGTATCCGGCAGGGGTGCGTCGTGATCGTGATGCTCAGTCATGGCTCGTCATCTCCAGTCACGGTGCCAGTGCAATGACCGACACCTGACGCCCGTAGTCGGGTTGCCCGCCATGGGTGGCACGGCGATAGCTGAAAAAATCCCGCTCGTTGGTGTAGGTATCCACTTCCAGGCGCTCGACGCCCGCGACCCCTGCAGCCTCGATCCGATGAGCCACATATTTTGATAGATCGAACATGAAATGCCCAGCCCGCCGGGAGCCACGAAAGTACGCGCCGTTATCCGCATCGGCGGTGACGAATCGCTGGCGGAGCTCCGCGCCCACCTCGTAGGACTGCTGCTGAATACAGGGTCCGACGCAGGCGACAATGCGCTCGGCTCGGGCGCCCAGCTCGCCCATGGAGGCGAGGGTGGCGTCGATGATGCCGGCCAGCGCCCCTTTCCAACCTGCGTGGGCGGCGGCCACGACCCTGGCGGCTGTGTCGGCGAACAGTACCGGAACACAGTCGGCCGCCAGCACGCCGACCACCACGCCGGGCGCGTCGGTGACCAGGGCGTCGGCCCTGGGATAGCGGCCGGCGGGCAGAGCCTGGCGGAGCTGGACGACGTCGGCGCTGTGAACCTGTGCCAGCGTATTGAGTCCCTGGCATGCGCCGGCCGAGCCCAGGGCAACCAGTACCCGGGCGCGATTCTCCGTCACGTGGGCGCCGTCGTCACTGGATCCCGGGCCACAATTTAATGACGCATAGATGCCACGGGAGACGCCGCCCTGACGGGTGAAAAAGCCGTGCTGCAGTTCGCGCTTGCCGGTGAGGACGGTGCTGGTCAATCGTTCCACGGAGCACATCATGACACACGCGCCAGTGGCGTTCCTGCGTAGCACCAGCGGCACATTCATGGCATGCTTGCTGCCCCGATACAGCACCATTGCGTACCTTCAGGAGACCGAATATGACCCAGGCCACCGCGCGACACATTCTCGTGGAGACCGAGGAGCAGTGTGAGAAACTGAAAACCGAAATCCAGGGTGGTGCCGACTTCGGTGAAGTGGCGGCGGCTCATTCCAAGTGCCCATCGGGAAAGAGCGGTGGCGATCTGGGCAGCTTCGCGCCCGGACAGATGGTGAAAGAATTCGATCAGGTGGTATTCAACGAAGCCATCGGCGAGGTGCACGGGCCGGTGAAGACCCAGTTCGGCTATCACCTGTTGGAGATCACCAGCCGCACGTAGTCCATGGGGGGCGGCGCTATCTCAGATCGTCGTCCCGGTTTCTTTCGTAGGACTCTTCTTCGACCCAGATTTTCGGTTTGCCGCCCACCATGGCGCCGTTGACGAGGTAGCGGATCCCCGGCTGAGCTGTGAAGGACACCCCGTCGTGGACGGCGGGCGTGTCGCTGACCGCGCTGGAGAAGGCCGAGAAGACGCCCAACCCGGAGATCAGCGAGCCCCCCGAGACGCTTCTCACTTCGATCTTGATACCCAGATAGTGATCACCCGGCGTGATCTCGCGTATGTGCGCCTCGGGAACATTGACGACCTTGCCATCGATATTTTCGATGGTGAGATTCAAGCTCACGTCGTCGGCACGGGGAACGATCTCGGCCATCTTTTCGCCTGCCAAAGCAGCCCCGCCGTTGGTCACGAGTACGACCACGGCCAGCCAGGCGATCAACGGCCTTGCTACAACCATGCCTCAAACATTAGCACGGGGCGCGCCGGGGAAACGGGGGTATTCGGAGCGGCGAGCTACTTCAGCCGATCCCGCACCCTGCCCGCCATGGCTTCCAGGCGCCGGTCGCGAATACCCAGGGCGGCCAGATGCTCGACGGTTTCGAACAGATAATCACAGCAGGGGCCCATGGGACCCGCGGCGGTGGCGATATGCCTGGCGACTCGGTCGTCGGACAATCGCCCGGCGTAGCGGCTGTTGTCGCGATTGATGACGAAGGTAATGGCGGGCAAGGGCTCGCCGTGGCTGCGCGCCGACACCCAGGTGGGACGGTAGGCGCCGGTGAACATCTCCCGCCGCCAGAGAATATCCAACTCGCTTTGCACCGCCTCCTCGGCGATACGGAAAGCCAGGCCGCTGCAGGCGCCGCCGCGCTCCAGACCCAGCATCAGGCCCGGGTTCTCGGCGCTGCCCCGCCCCAGCTGCGTCCACAGACAGAAGCGGCGATGATATCCGTGTATGCGCGCGGTACGCTTTTCCACGAAGTGAAAGGCCGGGTTCCAGATGAGGGATCCGTAACCGAATACCCAGACGTCGCCCCTGGTTGGCGCGTCGCTCAATGTGGCACGCAAGGACGCTTCCCGATCGGCATCCGGCAGCACCAGCCGGCGCAGTTCGGAGTTACGTAAGATGTACTCCCGTGCGCTGCCGTCCAGGAGCGCCTCGCGGGTGAGCAGCGGCGCTTTCATGCCGGCAGCGCAGCGCCGCGTTGGTAGCGGACGACGCCGCCGACGATGGTCATGTGCACGCCCACGTGGCGGATCTCGTCGCTGGGAATAGTAAAGAAGTCCCGGTCCAGCACCGCCACGTCGGCCAGCTTTCCCGGCTCCAGCGTTCCTTTGATTTTCTCTTCGCGACCGGCAAAGGCCCCCAGGGTCGTGTAGGCGCGCAGCGCCTCGGTGGCCGAAATCGCCTGGGATTCGTCCAGTGACTGCCCGCTGTCGGTCTTGCGATTCACCATCGACCACATGGCGGTGAAGGGATTCGGCGAGCATACCCAGGCGTCGGAGTGGCCGGGTGCGGCAATGCCGCGATCGATGAGCGACCGGTGGGGCCACATGCGCCCCATGGCGTCGGCGCCGCGATTCGCGCGGTAGGCATCGCCCAGCTCGTACATGAAGCCGGTGGCGGAGGAATCCACCACAGCCAGGCGCTCCAGGCGATGGAGAATCGCCGGCGTCACGTAGCAGCAATGTTCCACCCGCATGCGGTGATCCGAACGGGGGTGTTTCTGCAACACTGCTTCGATGACGTCAAGGGCGAAATCGATGCCGCGATCGCCCACACCCTCCACCATGACCTGCAATCCGGCTTCGTGGGCCGCGCTGGCACGCCGTTTGAGATCGTCGAGCTCATAGAGAAGAACGCCGGTGTTGTTCTCCACCTCGCCGGCTATCGGAATCCCCTGGTAGGGCTCGTAGTAGGCCGCCGTGCGGCCGCTGGTGGAGCAGTCAGGACACCACTCGACGCCGATGATGCGCAGCCAGTCGTCGCCGAAGCCGGAACGAATGCCGGCGCGCACGAAGGCTTCCGCGAGTCCCTCCTCCCGGCCGCTGATGATGATACCGACCCGTAGCGGCAGGCGTCCCTGCTGGTGGAGTTGCTGATAGGCCTGGATGCCCACCGAGCCGGTGAGCGAGTTATAGACCGTGGTGATGCCGTGGCAGAGAAACTCGTCGAAGACCTTCGCCAATCCCGCGCCGACACTGGCGGGCGTATCGGCGGCGTGAATACGATCGAGAAACAGATGGGCCGCCGATTCACGCACCAGACCGGTAAACCCACCGCTGTCCGGGTGCCGATCGAAACACCCGAAAGGTGGGTCGGCCGCGTCGTCGCCGATACCGCAAGCGGCGAAGGCCGCGGAATTGGCGAGACCCAGATGTCCGTCGGTACGCAGGATAAATACCGGCCGCCCGCCTCCGGCCTCATCGAGCTCCGCCAGCGTGGCATAGCCGCCGCTCTTGTTCTCGTTCAGCCGGTAGCCGAGAAACCACTCATCGTCGGCCAGGTTTTCGCACACCGACGCGATGCACGCGAGCAGCGACTCCCGGGATTGAATGGTGGCGGGGCTCAGGTCCTGCCAGCGGGCGAGCCGGGCCGCATAGGCGTCGGGATGGCAGTGGGAGTCGACGATGCCGGGAATGGCCGTGCGTCCCTGGAGATCGATGACCCGCGTGCCCGGCCCTTCCAGGGACGCGAGGGCATCGAATGCACCCATTGCGACAATCCGCCCGTCGCGGGCCGCCAGTGCGGACACGAAACGGCCCGCCTCGTCGAGGGTCGCGATGTTGCCGTTCTTCAGTATCAGATCGGCGTACAGCACAGTCACGGGGCGGTAACAATCAGATCTTCGGTTCCAGGCACGTGGCGCGCTCCTGCAACTTGCACAGATTGTAACTCCCGTACTCCGCCCACAACTTCATCATGTCCTGCACCTCACCCCAGGATGTAAAGTGGGAAGCCTGCAGGAATTTTCCGCCCACACGATGGTCGACACCGGCTGCCAGCAGCTCGCCGCTGACCGCATCCTTCACCTTGAATTCGATCTCCGCTTCGCCGACGAACGCCGGCTTTCCCGTGATCGCTTTGTCCAGTCCCGTCAGCACCAGGCCCACCGGCACCACGGTAGAAACGACGTCCAGCACCACATGGGATTCCTTGAGCTTGGTAAACGCCACTTGGACCCGCAGTGTGTCCGGCATGGGCGAAGTCACCATGTCGAGTCCCTGCTCTTCCAGATCCTTGTAGATGACTTGATAGAAGTAGTTGAGCATCAATTGCGCTTCCTGGGAGGAAGCACCGTTCTGGCGGGACTGGTCGCCCCTCCAGAGCATGACGGGGTCGAGCAGGACTCTGTCGTAGGCGCTCCAGTCCACACCCGGCGCCAGGTACCTGCGCTCGGACTGTGTGTCGTCGCCCTTGACGAGATTCGAGTATTCGCCGAGAAAACCCGAATAGTCGACATTGCGATCCCGGGTCGTATCGGCACAGCCGGCGATGGAAATCGCCATTACAATCGCAATCAACACCGTCACTCGCATCATGGAATGCTCCCTGTACCAATTCGCCGCCTAAGCCATAGCATTAAGCGACAGCATCAAGCGCTCCCACCAACTTTTCAACCTCATCCAGAGTGTTGTAGTGCACCATGGAGAAACGCAACACACCCTGGGCAGGGTCGATACCCAAAGCATCCACGCAACGATAACCATAAAAATGCCCATGCCCCACGCAAACACCCTGCTCCGCCAACTGTGATGCGATGTCGGCGGGATCACGCCCGGCCACGGTAACGGAGAATGTTGCCGCCCGCATGCTCGGATCGCTGCTGTCGCGGCCGATGAGCCGTATGTCCGGACGCCCGGAAAGATAGTCGAGCACCCGCGCCATGAGTGAGGCTTCGTGCTTCTGGAACAACCCATAGACTTTGTGGAGCCGCGTTCTGAGGTCATTGTCCCCGGCGCCGAAATGATGGCTGTACAGAGCTTCGAGATAATCGACGATACCCGCCATGGATGCCGCGGATTCGTAGCTGAGCCCGCCGGGATGAAGCATCTCTGGAACGTTGCCTTGGTGGAAAAAATGATTCTGGTTGCTGACCGTCTCCATGTGCTCGCGCTTGGCATACATGACACCCAGATGCGGCCCGTACATCTTGTAAACACTGAAGAGATAGAAGTCCGCGTCCAGAGCCTTCACGTCCGGCAGCTGATGGGCGACGGTGGCGACCCCGTCGACGCACACCAGCGCGCCCACCGCGTGGGCTTTGGCGGTGATGGCCTCAACATCGTTCACCGAGCCGACGATGTTTGACACGTTGGGGAAAACAAACGAGCCGGGTACGTTCGTTGAGCAGCTCGTCGAGCTGCCCCGGGTCGAGATCACCGCTGCGCGCATCGATGCGCCACTCACGGACCGTCACGCCAGTGTCGGCCAAGCGCCGCCAGGCGCCGCCGTTGGCCTCGTGATCCTGGTTGGTGACGACGATCTCGCAACCCGGTACCAGCAGGGGCGCCAGCCCGTGAGCCAGCACGTACACATTGAGCGTGGTGGATGGGACCGATGACGATCTCGTCGTAATCCGCGTTGATGGCTTCCGCCATCAGAGCCTGCGCGCGGTCCAGGCGCGCGCGGGCACTGCGCGACGAGGCGAATTGCCACCCGGGCTGACACTGGCATTCGCCCATGAAGGCCGTCAGGGTATCGATGACCTGGCGCGGCGCATAGGATCCGCCGGCGTTCTCGAAATACACTTCACCGTTGGACAGTGGAGGGAAAAAACTCCGACAAAAGTCCACGTCGAGGACCGTATCCGGCATCAAATTCCCTCCCGGGGCAACGGATTCATCAAATCACCGCCTCGATCAGATAGGGCCCTTCGCTGGCGAGGCCGGCGCGCAGCTCGCGAACGAACTCGGCATTGGTGGTTGCGCGCCCCGCTTCCACGCCCATACCGCGGGCCAGCGCCACCCAGTCGAGATCCGGGCGCCCGATCTCCAGCATATCCAGGGCCGTGCGCCCGGGATTGTGCGCGCCCACGTTGAAAAGCTCGTGCTTCAAACTCGCATAGGCCCGGTTCGCAAACAGCACCGTTGTGACGTCCAGACCCTCCCTGGCCTGCGTCCACAACGCCTGCAACGTGTACATTGCGCTACCGTCGGCCTGCAGTCCGATGACCTTGCGATCAGGACACGCCAGCGCCGCGCCGGTGGCCATGGGCAAGCCGAGCCCGATGGCGCCGCCGCAGATCTGCAACCAGTCGTGGGGCGGCGAGCCCATGGTAAAGGGATGCATGCCGCGCCCGGAGCCGATGGCCTCGTCGGCGACGATGGCGTTCTCCGGCAGCAAGGCACCCACGGCCTGGGCAATGGCATCGATGTCCAGGGGACCGTCGGCGGGCAATGGAGATCGTTCCAGACTCTGCAGCACGGCACCGTCCAACGGCGCGTCCAGCTCGTCGGCAAGCCACTCGAGCGCGTGCACCGTGTCCTGGTGGGCTTCGGCCAGGGTATGCACGGCACAATCTTCCGGCCACAACAGGCTCGGCTTGTCCGGGTAGGCGAAGAAAGCCACCGGCGCCTTGGCCCCCACCAGCACCATGTTCTTGACGCCTGCGAGCATCCCGAGCGCCTGGTCCACCGGATAAGGCACGCGCTCGATGCTGACCCGCCCGGCGCCGCGGGCCAGGCGCGCGTTGGACATCTGACCCATGAGGCGCGCGCCGCTGGCCGCGGCAATGGCGCCTGCCACTTCGAGGCCGTGGGCACGAAGGACGTGGCCGGTCATTAGGATGACCGTGGGCTCGCCCGATCGCAGCACCGCGGCAACCGATTTGACCCTTTCCTCCGCTACCCGGGGCGGACCCGCCAGCGGCGCCATGGTGGCCGGGCCATCGGATTCCTCCCAGGCCGTGTTGGCCGGCAGGATCAGCGTCGCTACCTGCCCCGGGCGCGTCCAGGCCGCCGCCACCGCCTCGGCGCCATCCCCGGCGACGCTGCGCGCGTCCCTGGAGGTGCGCACCCAGGCCGACACCGGCCAGGCGATGCCTTCCACATCCGCCGTGAGGGGCGCGTCGTGCTCCAGATGGTAGGTGGCGTGATCGCCGACGATATTGACGATGGGGGACTGCGCCTTGCGCGCATTGTGCAGGTTGGCGAGCCCGTTACCGAGCCCGGGGCCCAGGTGCAGAAGCGTCGACGCGGGCTTGTCCTTCATGCGCGCGTAACCGTCGGCGGCGCCGGTGACCACCCCCTCGAACAGCCCCAGCACACAGCGCATCCCCGGCACCCGGTCCAGAGCCGCCACGAAGTGCATCTCGGAGGTCCCGGGGTTGGTGAAGCAGATCTCCACGCCCGCGTTCACCAGGGTCCTGACCAGGCTCTCAGCGCCGTTCATTGTTGTTCCTCATTCTTGCCACTTCCGCACGGTGGAGCCGGGATTACGCGTGACGGGTTCTACCCGCGCCCATTGTCCGTCAGAATGGCTGGCAAATGAAATTGCAGTCACCCCACAGCACCATTGTCCAGGTCGTCCAGCGGGAATCGGCGCCGTGGATCACCATGGTGCATGGCGCCAGCCACGACCAACGTTACTTCTCAGCCCAGGTGCAGGCCTTTCAGCAAGACTACCGCCTGCTGCTCATCGACCTGCCCGGTCACGGGCAATCCGCCTCACTGCCCGGGCCGTACGGCTTCGAAGAGTATGCAGTCAGCGTCCTCGCGGCCATGGATGCCGCCGGCGTCGACGAAACCCATTATCTGGCCTCGCACACGGGAGCGGCGGCGGCGCTCATCCTCGCCGGCCGCCATGGGCAGCGATTCCAGAGCCTGGCGCTGGAAAGCGCGCCGATCCCGGGGTTCGATCATCCGTCGATAACCGAAGCCCTCGATCGCGCCCGTGCCACTGCCCGCAAGCTTGGTATCGAAGCGGCACGCACCGAATGGTTCGAGCGCGGGCCCTGGTTCGAGATCATCAGGAAGGATCCCCAGCGCTGCCGCGCCGATCAACACTGGGCCATGATCGCGGAATTCTCCGGGCGGCCATGGCTGGACACCACCCCGGCACAGCCGGTGGCGCCGCTGCTGGACCAGCTGGATTCGATCCACTGTCCGGTATTGATCATCAATGGCGAGCACGACGTGGAAGACTTCCTGCTCGCTGCCGACGAGCTGGAGCGGAGACTGCCGCGGGTTCAACGGGTGACTGTTGCCGGCGCGGGCGGCTTTCCCATGTGGGAGGACCCGAAGCAGGTCAACGATCATATTCGACGGCACCTGCAGGACGCCTGCCTGAAATCGTAGCAAGGACCTGGCCATGAGAAGCATCATTCATCAGTCGGTGTTGTTGCCGGCGCCTGCATCATTGCTCTTCGACATGTACGTGGATGCATCCCAGCACGCGGCATTCACCGGCCACCCCGTGACCATCGGCGAGGAAAGCGGTTCGGAGTTTCGCGCCTTCGACGGCATGCTGTCAGGAACGATTCTCGCGGTCGTCAGGCCACGGCTCATCGTGCAGTCGTGGCGCTCGCTGAATTTCAATGACGAAGACCCGGACTCCACGTTGATTCTGTCCTTCGAGGAACAGGGCGAAGAAGGGAGAATCGATCTGGTGCATCTGGATGTACCCGAAGGTGACTATGCCGGTGTTACCGACGGCTGGGAAAAATTTTATTGGGGACCCTGGCGGGACTATTTGAACAGCCAATAGCCTGTGCTCGATCAGAAACATCCAAACCTCCCTTGCGGCTGTCGGCGGCGAGATGGACGACGTGGTGTCGATCGTCACCTACGTGACGACGCCCGACGGTCTCCGCGACATACACGAGGTACGCACCGATTTTGGCTGAATTCGTCTCAGCATGATGGCGCTCGCACGTTTCACGAGAACGGCTGACAGACCGCCGTCCAGGGTCGTCCGCTAGACCGCAATCTTATTTTCAACCTGAATGGAAATCGCGGGTGCTTCCCTGCAGGGCGTCACGTCGCCTATCGACAGTAGTTCGGCATAGGGGCCGAGCCTCGCTTTCAACTCGTTCCAGTAAAAAGCTGGAAGAGTGTCGGTTTCGCCCTCGTGGAAGGCGCGAAATTGGCGATCCGTGGCAAGCATGTTGCGGATTCGACGCAGATTCGTAAGCTCCGCGTGGGTCGCGAATCCGCGCAGGCTATGGACCAGGCGGATCGTCCTGGTCGTCTGGGTGGCGAGCCGACGTACGAACATGCTGGGTTTGACGATGGCTTCATGGATGGCGATCAGGTGATCGTAGTATGTCACCGGATCGTAATTCTTCAGCTGGATGGCGAGATAGGGCGTGTAATAGAAGGCAAACGGCAGGGTGGAGAGAATGCGGCCTTCCCGCTCATACTGATCGCGCAACGGCGTCGCGCCAAAGGGCGTCGGAATGTTGACGGTGGGCCATACGCCGGGAAGGCGCGTGACAAACTCTTTGGTCAGGGCCACTGGCTCGTCTCCGCTGTCCACATCGGCTCCGAACAGAAAATTCGCCTGCATCCCCGGCACAAACTGGCCGAGTAGCTGAAAATGCTCCAGCACTTTTGTGAACTTCGCCTGCCCGGTCTTCGCTCCGGTCCCGGCTTTGTTGGAATAATCGCCCCAGGATTCGATTCCCGGCGCCACGTAGCGACAATTGGTTTCGCGCAGTCGCAGCAGTCGGTCCTTTTTCAGGATCGAAAGCGAACTCTCCATGATGTAGCCAGGGCGTCGACCCACGGGGATGCGTTCGAGTACGTCCATGGTCTTGTCGAAGCGTACGGCAAAATTGGGGTCGTGGAAGCCGATTAACAGCTTGGGGTAGTGCTCTGACAAAAACCGCAAGTCGGCTTCCAGTCGTTCCTCTGGCAGGGCGATGTAGTCATTGTTCCAGTCGATGCAGAAGTCACATTGATACGGACAGCCGACACTGGAAAGCATCGGCACAATACTCATAAGAATGGGACGGCCATTGACAAAGGCAGATTGTTTGATCTCAGGCATCCGCTCTTCGACCGTGGGAAGATCCGTGAGCGGTCGGCCGGTGGTAATGACTTGACCCGGTTCGAACTGGTCGTCGAGGATGTCCTCGATGAGTTCTTTGTCGCAATCGGTAACGACAAGATCGAAAAATCGCAGGCAGTCTTGCGGGAAGGCCTTCGCGTGAGGGCCTCCGATCACGGTGCGCACGCCGTCGTGGCGGTAGAGCTTTGCCAGAGCGTAAGCGAGGGTGGTGGCTTGGGTGTAGGTGGCGATGAAAATCACGTCCAGGTCGTCGGGGAGCAAGCTGCGAGGCTCGTCTGCGCCGTAGTAGGTCGAGTAGTGGACCTCATGGCCCAGTTGCCGGCACCAGGCGGCGACGACCTGGGGCATCAAACCCATGAACTGTTTGCGGAAATAAGCGGCGTAAAGGCGCTCGATCGGTCCTCGGATCGAAGTGTCGGTCAGCAAGTCGAGAACGCCTACACGCATCAGTTTGCCCGTCTCTGAAGTGAATTAGTCGCGATCCGGTCTGACAGTTGCCGGTTCCTCCGGACTGTCTGTCAGATTAAGTTCAAGCTACGAACTTCTCCTTCCAGATTCTCTTTCCGTCCTCGAGGGTTTCCATTGGAGTGCGCCCGCAGCACATTCTCCCCTGATGGGTCCTCTCGGTATTGTAGTACTTCAGCTTATATGGAGGATTTTGATCGGTTTTCATTTTCCGGTTTTCCAATTGTGAAATCGATTATTGTGACGTCACTACGGTGCGGTAACGAAACATGACGGACTGGACAGAAGCGGCGCCGAATCACATCACCGACTCAGCCAAGTCCGAAGAGGTTGAGGCTAAAAGGTACAGCCGGGAGCGCGTAGATGTCCAGGGAGCCCTCCGCCCGGCGGCCAGAAATTCCGCTATCTGCCCTCGGAGCGGACATCCATATGAACAGCGTTGAAGGTCGGTAAGGGGTCGATCTTGGAACTTCGAGGCCTGGTGACCCGTTCAATTCTCCCGATCGGCCGGGATCGGCCATCTGCGGTCATTCGACTAGTCCAGACTTTGGCAGTTCGGAGGGCCGATGTGTGACTCTATCCCGACGTTCGCAGTCAAGCGCCGTGTCTAAGAACGGTTTCGGTTTTTCATGTTACGGAACCGTCCTTTCGCAGCATCAAACTTTTTCGCTTGGCTTACGGTGAATCCACCGCGTCGGGTGCAAGCACATCGAGTTCAAGCACGCCGCGTTGATCCAAGCGTTCGATCAATCCAGCCACTTGAACATGTCCAAAGGCTCGACGAACCCTCTAGAAAAATGCAATAGAATCAGGCCGACCGAATATTCAGGAGGGACAGGGCAGGGGACGATCGCCGGTCCGTGTGTCCGTCCGGCCGGGGTTAGTCGCAGATCCGAACCGACAGGCCGGTTGGCACCACCGTCTTCAGGCTACCGCAGGCTTTGTCGAGATTCTCCTGGGAGATTCCCCTAACCTTGCGGAGATCCACCCCGGCGAAATTAGCGAGCTCCAGGTTGGCGCCGGTCAGATCCGCACCGTCGAGCGTGGCGTTCTCGAGATTTGCGCGAGTCAGGTCCGCCTCCCTGAGATTGGCGCCGGTGAGGTCCGCGTTAAACAACAGGGCCGAGCGCAGCCGTACGCCGGACAGGTCAGCTCTGGTGAGGCTCGCGCCAGACAGTTGCGCCCGCTTGAGATCGGCGCCCGCGAGGTTGGCCCCGTTCATCAGGGCCAGCTCGAGTTTCGCGCGTCTCAGGACGGCGCCGCGCAGGGTCGCTCCGATCAGCTTCGCGCCCTTCATGTTGCCATATTCGATGTCGGCGCCGTCGAGATCGGAGTAGCTGAAGTCCGCGTAGTCCATGTCGGATTTCTCGAGATTCGTACCGCGAAGCGACGCATTCGAGAGGTCGGCGTTGCCGAGATCGGACTTTTCCAGGTCGGCGTCGCTGAGGTCGGCCTGGACGAGCTTGGCGCCGTTGAGATCCGCGAGCTTGAGATCCGCCCCCCTCAGATCGGCGCTGGTGAGGTCGGCGCCACGCAGGTTCGCGTCTTTCAAGGACGCGCCGTGCAGGTCGCAGCCCGGGCACGTGAGCGTGGCAATGAGGCGGTCGCGGTTGGTGTGCGAGAGAGAGTGACTAGCCAGGGCGCCGGCGCTCCCCAGGCACAATACAAGCAGAATGAGACTCGTCATTCTTTTCATGCTCGGCCTCCCCTTGTCGCTATGTCTAACATCTTTGTGCACTGCGCTGGAGCGCGTATCAATGATCCAGGTCAAACTAGGAGCGATTGAGGCAGGATACAGATGGTCGAAAGACGGTGGGCCGACCAAAGGGTCTTTGTGGGGTGCGGCAGGCCAGGCCCGCGAGTTGCTAGGCCACGTTCCGTGTCTGCCTTAATCTATCAAGGCACCGCTCATTGGCTTGACAGTGTACCTTCGCGATCTTCGCCGGCTTTGATGTGATCCAGCCAGTATTGCTGGCGTTCGGTGATAACGGCGTTGCTCATGTCCTTCTCAATGTCTCCTTGTGGGCCGAATACCAGCCACTCAGTTGACGCCATCGCAAGGGACTGCTTCGGGTCGGAAGTCGCCATCCACTCAGTAGACCGAAATTTCAGCGCATGAACGGCGGAAAACGGCCACAAGTGGACATTACACGAAAGGCCGTTCAAACTGAAAGCGGTCGCTCAACGAGCGAGAGCGATCGGCAGGCACCGACCCTTAGGAGATATTCCACGCAGGGGTTTCAACTGTCGCCTTTCGGATCACAAACCGGTCATTGGTAAACAAAGACAGGTGATGTGGTTGATAGCCATAAGTCGCCCTAAGGACATGCGACAAAAGTTTGGAACTCGGCTAGGCTGCGCTTCATCGACCGCTTCGGGTCGAGATGACCTGAAACTCGTTGTACATGCGGACGTCTTGGGGGGGGCTAATTGGAGGTCTCGCTCTCGTTGATCGCCTTGAGGAAAGCCTCCGAAGGCTCAACTTCCTTGTGCACCAGGTTGTAGTGGCAGGCAATGCAAGTGGCGCCAGTCTCCAGGGCCTCGCTGTGCTGCCTCTGCCCTCGCTTGCGCTCCGGCTTGATGGCTTCCATGGTGTGACAGCGTCGGCAGTTCTTGCTGTCGTTGGCGACCATCGCCAAGCGTACCCGATCGGCGTCCTCGACGCGGACCTTCTCGAAATCCTCGGGCGTGCGGATGCCTTTGAAGAGAAACGAGATCAGCTCCCGCGTTCCCACCATATGGTCCCACATGGCAGCCGTCAGACCTTCGGAGACATGGCAATCGCTACATGTGGCGCGGACCCCGCTCGGCCGCGTCCAGTGGTCACTCTGATGGAGTTCCTTGGCGACGGTCGCCTCCATCAGGTGGCAGCCTGTCATGCAGAAAGCATCGGAAGAGAATTGGCGGTCAACCGCGTCAAAGAGCGGGACACCGGCGACCATGCCTATCGCGAAGACGACGACGAGGCTAAGGGAATATCGGTGTGCGCTCAGCCAACGGCGCAGACGTCCGCGCTTGGGCGCATTTCCCGGTTTTGTCCCGTGGGATGACATCACCACCTCCTTTTCGCAAGGAATCATCCGACCAGATACACGGCTCCGCGGCTCTTTCCACCGCCCGACGGAGCCGTGCTGACTTTCGGTTGTTCAGGCCTCAGTTCACCCTGACGGCCGTGATGTCCGCCTTGGCGCCGATTCCCAGCGTAAGCGGGAACGACACCTGGTGGAAGCGGGTGGTGACGTTGTCGTCATGCACCCCTAGACCCACCGTATAGACGCCACCGACCTTCATGATTTTGTCGTCCGCAGGGTTGCCGGTATCCAGCTTGCGGCGGAAGACCAGAGTATAAACGCCGTCCTTCCAGGTTCCCTTGGCATAATCGTTGTCACCGGCAGAACCTTTCGTATTCGCGGTTAAGAGGCGACCGGGAAGAATGTCGCCGTTCTTGAATCCCGCATTCGGATCATAGGGCTTGGCGTTGACCTCCTTGATGAGGGCCACCGTCTTGGTGGGATCTGTCAGGTCCGCTTCGCTCAATGCAATATAGCCCGTCTTCGCCGGATCGAACATGAACTTCGGGATCATCTTCTTTTTGTCGAGATTCCACGAGAACATCTTTTTGCCGGCGTCGAAGTTGCGGTATTGTAGGACGTAGCCGTCATCGGCCATGCCGACCGGGTTGCTCCGTGCGACGCGCCATTGCATCAGGTCGAGGAAGCCCCCGGCGGCCTTGATCTCAGCCACTTCCTCCGGACTTTTCGTCTTGTCCCAGCTTGCCAAATCGTCGGTGCGCGACGCGGGCAGGTACTTGCGGATGTCGCCCTTCTTCATCTTCTTGCCCAGATAGGGATGCTCCTTGACCTGGGCTTTCGTGGGCATGCCAGGCATGTCGCGCATGCCGTTGTGGCAGGTGACCCAGCAACCCTGCTCCGCGAACATGGGTACCGAACCATCGTCGATCATGATCGCCAACCGGTCCTCGTACATGGGCGGCTGTTTGCCGTCGCGAACTTTTTTGCTCGCCCGGTGGCTACCGTACCGCTGCCACTTGTCGCCGTCGTAGCGGATCATGTTGTGCATGCGGCCTTCGCGGTTGAGCTGGGATTTCCACTGGAAGCGGAGATAGAGGTAGTCGTCGTCGTGGGCGGCCTGCACGGCCAGTTCCTTGACCCCTTCCTTGCCGGGAATGGGGTTGGGCTCGAGCCTTTTGCCGGCGACGATCAGGCTGCCGATGTCCGCCTCTTCGCCTTCGTGGCAAGACACGCAGGAATCCCCTTGCGCCGTCTTCTTGTTGGCCCGTTTATGTTTGGAACTGCGTAACCACTGATAGGAGGATTGGCCAGGATAGAAGAGCTTTACCGTCTTCGTTGGCACCTGCGACCAATCGACCTTTACCGAATCAGCCAGCACAACGTTGCCGCCCATTGTGAGGCCAACACCAATTACCCCTACGAACAACGGCAGGGACTTGAAAGCGACTGTTAGCCGAGACTGTTTACTTGCCATGGATCTACCCCCTATTTTCGTTTGCTGAGCCCACTACGAAGATTCGGTCGCTGGGCTCGAGTTAGTTTTTCTTGTATTTCACGCCAGGCCGTGGCACCGAAGTTCATCGAGATCAAGAATATGGTTGAAATTGATCTAGATCAAGATTATTTTTGCCGGGCAATTAGGCCTTCGGCACCATCACGGAGGTGCACCCGGAGTCCGGAGCGTACGTGGGGCATGTTGGTGTTAGTCGCTCCCTACCCAACCCTAGAGGCGAACGAACGTCCGCAACGGGCTAGAGCACCCGTCAGATGGCTGGAACTGAATGACCGCATCTGCTGGCATAGGAGACATTCGCCTCTT
>PVMK01128478.1_pt1 | contig 54258 bp, 42 predicted proteins | sample 1853481 | NCBI WGS metagenome assembly PVMK01 (sample SAMN08533507, study PRJNA380276) | Marine sediment metagenome, whole genome shotgun sequencing project.
AATGTCAAGATGAAACGATTAAAGCCATAGGCAGAAAATATGCGCATCACATGCCAGATAATTGGCCGGTTCCCAATGGTAACCAACTCTTTCTTGGTCAACGTTTGACTGCGCATGCGGGTCCCTTGGCCGCCACATAATATTACTACTGGAATTTGTTCCATTTTTACGCCAGATTGAAATCAGGGAAAAATTGCACTTATTGTTTCAAAGCCAGTTATTAATCTTCTTTTCTTTGGCTCTGAGCCTTGTGGACCGCATTTTGTATGGTTATTGCAAAAGGCGGGTAAACTATTCCCTCTTCAGTTACAATGCCCGTCACGTATCGATGTGGTGTAATATCAAAAGCCGGATTGCGGGCTGAAACACCAGCTGGAGCCAGAGGCCGGTCGATCGCATTTAATACTTCAGATTGCGGCCGCTCTTCAATCGGAATCAAGTCGCCATTTGCTAAACTCAAATCAATCGTGCTGGTAGGTACTACTGGATAGAAAGGAACACCATTCTCCCGAGCGACAACAGCCAGTTTGTAGGTACCAATTTTGTTAGCCACATCCCCATTGGCAGCCGTTCGATCTGAGCCAACGAGTACAATGTTAACTTGACCGGTTCGCAAAAAATGACCGGCAGCATTATCAGCGATCAAATCAAAAGGTATTCCCCGATTCTGTAATTCCCATGCTGTAAGTCTTGCCCCCTGCAATCGAGGGCGAGTTTCATCTACTAAAACGTGTATCTGTTTACCTTGTTCATGGGCGGCAAAAACAACCCCTAAGGCCGTGCCCCAATCCACCGTTGCCAGGGCCCCAGTATTACAATGATGCAATATCGTATCTCCATCAGCGATAAGCTCGGCCCCATTGAATCCCATGCGGCGATTCAATTTGACGTCATCATCGGCAATATGTTGGGCCGATTGCAATATCGCGCTGCAAACTTCGTCTATAGTACGCAGTGATTGATCTTGGGCGAGTTCTTGCTGCAATTTGATAGCCCAGGAGAGATTAACAGCAGTTGGTCTGGCAGAATTTAGAATTCCAGCCGCTATTTCTAGATCCGCCAATAGTCCTTGTTTTTCTTTGGCTGAACTTTGATAGGCAGCCAAAGCCATACCAAATGCCGCGGTTGCACCAATTGCGGGTGCTCCCCTGACATACATCTCCCTTATTGCCATAGCAACGTCAGAATAATCTTCAAATTCTGCAATCTCAAATTCAAACGGTAATTTCCGTTGGTCAATCAATTTGACGGTATTTGATTCATAGTCCCAGAATACAGTTCGCATGAAACCTCGTCGGATGAAATAATAATCACCAAGCCTGAACAGATAATTCTTGGATTGATAAGCACAATTTGACGTTAGCGATCAAAGATTGGCCGACCAATTTTACTTACCGATGGAACAGCACACCAATCACTTAACTAAACTATACATCGCATCGTTCAATATCCACTGGATCTTGAGAAATCATAGCACAGCCATTTATGCATGCCAATCATCCGTTGACGCGATAATTGGGGATTGTTAGAATCGCGAATCAGATAAAATATGGGTCAAAAACCTTCAAATCAAAAAACAAAGCGTACATGGAGTGGCTGGTTTATCCTTGGCCCTGGTATCAAACGCTGGCTTATCCTTATATCGATTGGCGCTCTTGTTTTCGGATTGGGAATATGCGTTCTTCTGATTTACTTCGGACAGCAAGATGCCATCCCTTCCTGGATATCTTCCTTCTTATTGCTACAGTTCATGCCTGTTGGTCTTCGCATTTTTGTTCTATTGATGGTCGGTAGTCTTTTGTTGATATTGGCAATCATTGGTTTAAGCGCCAATTTGCTTACTCATTATCGCAGGCCAGGAGAAGATCTTCCCCGAACTTTATCTAAGTCTAAAGAGCGAAACCAAGGTCCAAAGATCGTTGCTATAGGCGGCGGTACAGGGTTGCCAAGCTTGCTTCGTGGCCTAACTGCTTACACAAGCAATATCACCGCAATAGTTACGGTTGCTGACGATGGTGGAAGTAGTGGTCGCTTACGGCGAGAACTCGGAATGATACCCCCAGGAGATTTTCGCAATAATATTGCGGCGCTGGCAAAAGATGAAGCCTTGATGACCCAACTTCTGCAATATCGCTTTGGGGGGCGAATTGAGGCAAGTGACGAGCCAGGAGCTTTACGAGGACACGCATTTGGCAATCTCTTACTGGCTGCATTATCCGGTGTCACCGGAAGTTTTGATGAAGCTTTGACAGCAGTTGGAGATGTTTTAGCGATGACCGGCCAGGTGCTGCCATCGACTCTTTCAAACGTAACTTTAGTCGCCATGATAAGCGAGAACTCGGATTCGGAATTGGTTCGCCGAGTCGGCGAATCTTCGATTCCCGCAGTGGGTGGACGAATCGACTCAGTTGAATTAGAGCCAGCGAATGTTCCGGCTTATCCATTGGCTGTTAAGGCAATATTGAAGGCCGATTTAGTAGCAATAGGTCCGGGTAGCCTATACACAAGTATATTGCCAAATCTGCTCGTCCCGGAAATTGCCCAAGCATTAATCAGGACAAGAGCTAAAAAACTATTTATTTGCAATCTTGCAACCCAACCGGGAGAGACGGATAATTATGGAGTTGCTGATCATGTTGAGGCGATTAACCGTCATGTAGCCATGAAGACTGGTGAGGACGGACCTTTTCTCGATTTGGTCTTAGCAAATAACAATCTGTCAGTGCCTCCTGGAATAGGTGGCGGCAATACCATCTTTGTCCATCCAGTTCCTTTGGAGGGTTTATTAATGATTAACAGTGACTTAGTTGACGTGCAACAACCATGGCGCCATGATGGCAAAAAGCTGGCACAAGCGGTAGTTAATTTGGTGTAAAGCGACGGCAACGCAAATTTTAAGGAGACTAATTTAATGAGTGTAAAAGTAGGAATAAATGGTTTTGGTCGTATCGGCCGGCAAGTCTATAAAGCTATCTACGAAAACTATCAAGGACAGCTTGACGTTGAGGCCATTAACGACCTGATGGATGTCGAAACGAACGCCCATTTGCTTAAATATGACTCTACATATGGTCGTTTTCCAGGCGAGGTGGAAGCCAGAGAAGGCAGTATTTACGTTGATGGACAGAGACTCAATAATTATGCTGAGCGCGACCCATCTAAATTGCCCTGGAGTGAACTTGGTGTAGATATCGTGCTCGAATGCACAGGCATTTTCAAAGAGCGTGACCAAGCGGCCTTGCACCTTGATGCAGGTGCCAAGAAAGTTCTGCTTTCAGCACCGGGCAAGACTGTTGATGCGACTTTTGTATTGGGTGTTAATGAAGACGAATATGATCCTGCAAATCATCATGTTATTTCCAACGCAAGTTGTACGACCAACTGCTTAGCGCCGGTAGCCAAAGTGATCAACGATCAGTTTGGGGTAAAAAGGGCGCTGATGACTACGATTCATGCCTATACAAACGGTCAGCGAATTCTTGATATGGCCTCAAAGGACATGCGCCGTGCTCGTTCAGCCGGAATCAATATCATTCCCACAACAACCGGCGCAGCCAAGGCAGTTTCGTTGGTGATTCCAGACCTGGAAGGTAAATTTGACGGCATGGCATTTCGTGTTCCGGTTGTGACGGTTTCGGTAGTCGATTTAACAGCGGAGCTCGAGAGAGAAACTTCAGTTGAGGAGTTGAATGGTGCCTTAAGGGATGCTGCTGATAGTAATGGATGGTTAGGCAAGGTTCTCGACTATACGGAAGAACCTTTGGTATCAACCGACTTCATCGGCAATAGTTCATCTTCAACGGTAGATGGCTTGTCGACTCAGGTAATAGGTGGAAATCTGGTTAAGGTAATCACCTGGTATGATAACGAATGGGGATACGCAAGTCGATTAGCAGATCTTGCTGCTTTTGTAGCTGATAAGCTTTAAATCGGCTTAGCCTGAATTTTCGACTGATATGAAGGGGTGCTTCATTCAAGGCGCCCCTTTTTCATTAATAGGTTCATTTGATCAGAGTTAGGCATATGCAACTAAGGGAAATTGAAGAACTGATGCATATCTTCGTCGCCGAAAAGGGATGGTATAAGCAGGATTCGCCGAAGCAACAGACACAGCGCAACCTTGCGATGTCAATCTCGATCGAGGCCGCCGAAGTTCTAGAGCATTTTCAGTGGCAGGAAGAGGCACTTGAAACTGACAAACTTGCCGGTGAATTGGCCGACGTAGCTCTGTATTTAATCCAATTAGCCAGTATTAGCGATATTGACCTTGAACAAGCTATTCTTGACAAATTGGCTGCAAATCAGAACAGGGAATGGCCACATTCTTAGAGAACGCCATCAGGGAGCGTTTTTGGCTGAATAGATACGTAGCCTTGGGCTACGAGAATTAGAAGGATCGCAATGCGTATCTTGGCGGTCAGCGACCGCATAGAAGAGCGGCTTTATACATCCAAAATAAGTGGACGATACAAAAAGGTGGATCTGCTTATTGGCTGTGGCGATCTGCCCTTTTTTTATCTAGACTACCTCATGTCGGTAATGAATAAACCTCTCGTCTATGTGCGCGGAAATCATGACATAACCCCTCAATATACGGCTGATGGACGCGTACTTCACAATGTGCCAGGTGGCATCAACCTTCATGGCCGTATCATCGAAATAAATGGCTTATTAATCGCTGGATTGGAGGGATCAATGCGCTATCGGCCTGGTGCACCCTATATGTATTCAGAAACGGAAATGACTTGGAATATTACGCGACTGCTACCGAAATTGCTGTGGAATCTAGTCAGATATGGTCGAGCACTTGACATTTTGGTTGCTCATTCTCCCCCGTATGAGATTCATGATGGTAAAGATCTCGCTCATCGTGGTTTCAAGATTTTTCGTACCTTTATCCAGCGGTTTCGCCCTCGTTATTTCGTTCATGGCCATATACACGTTTACCGGAACGATATTCCCAGAGTTACAAAATACTTTGAAACGACGGTAGTAAATGTATATCCAGCGCGCATTATCAATTTTGACGAAACTTGAATCAAGTCACCTACCCTGGTGGGTAGCGAAGATAATTGGCGAAACGGGCTATATAATTCAGTTCTACTTGACGTCTATAGTGGCGCTGCGTAAACTTGCCTTGTAGGGATAAAGTTGATGTTTGGAGATTTGCGCTCGCAAGTCAACCTCGGAAAATCATTGGAGCCAATCCCCTACTACCTTAGTCGGCCGGTACGTATATTCAAAGATTACAATCGCCAAAACATCCGGCCGGATCTGGTAGCGGGTGTGACCGTTGCTGTCATCCTGCTACCCCAGGCAATCGCCTTTGCCCTTATCGCCGAACTACCACCCCAAATGGGCATTTATACTGCAGCGATCGCAGCCATTGTAGGAGGGCTCTGGGGATCCTCACATCAAACGCATACTGGCCCAACGAACGCAATGTCCCTCTTGGTGCTTTCAATTCTCCTGAGCCTGGAACCGGAAAACTATGTGGTGGCAGCGGGATTGCTTGCCCTGATGGCCGGTATTTTTCAACTGGGACTTGGCCTTGCGAGACTGGGAATGCTTGTCCACTTTGTTTCTCATTCTGTAGTTGTGGGCTTCGCCACTGGCGCGGGTGCCTTGATTATCATTCGGCAAATTCCTCATCTCTTGGGTATAGAAGTGTCAGGAGAAGGTATCGGGGAATATTTTGTGGGAATCTTCAGCCAGCTATCAAAGGTAAACCCAGCAACGGCCGCACTTGGGATAGGTTCTATTATCTTGATTGTCGGGTTAAGAAAAATAAATAAACGCATTCCGGCTGCTTTAATCGTCATGATCCTCTCCGCAATTCTTGTTGCCGCCTTTAGTCTTACTGAAAGAGGCGTTGTTGTTTTGGCCACGTTACCCCAGTCATTACCCCCGATATCAAGCTTACCCATCCTTGACTTTGGATTCGTCAGCAAACTGTCGACAGGTGCGCTGGCTATCGCCGCAATTGGTCTGGTAGAGACAACAGCCATATCGCGTTCTATCGCCTCTAAAACCGGTCAGAGACTGGATAGTAATCAAGAATTTGTGGGGCAGGGATTGGCTAATGTCGCTGTTGCCTTTTTTTCCGGGTATCCGAGTGCAGGCTCTTTTTCCCGGTCGGCTGTCAATTTCGATTCGGGAGCCAAGACTTCGGTTGCGGCCCTCTTTTCCAGTCTCTTTCTATTTGCGGCTGTATTTGCCACTGCGCCGCTGGCTCAATTTCTACCTCGAGCCGCTTTGGCGGGGGTTCTAATGGTGGTAGCCGTCGGTATGATCAATAGGGAAGAAATTGCCCGAATTTGGGAAGGTACACGTGGTGATGCCCTAATCATGTTGGTCACTTTTTTGGGAACCCTATTAATAGATATTGCCTTTGCGATCCTCATGGGCATTATGTTGTCTTTTGCTCTCTACTTACTGCGCACGAGTATGCCGCGAGTCCATCAAGTTGTACCGGACAAAGAGTTCCGGCATTTTAATTATCAGCCGGATCGTCCAGTTTGCCCTCAGTTGGGTGTAGTAGATATTCTTGGGGATCTTTACTTTGGTGCCGTTAGTCATGTCGAGGAAGCCATTCATGAATACCAAGAGCGGGAACCAGGCCAGCGCTTTTTGCTGATCCGGATGCACAACGTGAATCATTGTGATTTTAGTGGCATTCATATGTTGGAGAGCGTGGTAGGTAAATATCGAGACCGTGGTGGTGATGTTTTCCTGGTTAAAGTGGGCTATCGGGTTAATAAGCTCATGTCATCTACCGGATTTGACGAATCATTAGGACAAGATAATTTCTTACTAGAAGACGCGGCCGTAAGTGACATTTTCTACCATACACTCGATCCAGCTGTTTGCATCTATGAATGTCCTGTTCGAGTGTTCAAAGAATGCCAGAATTTACCGAAGCAACTCTATCTTGATGATATCGGCGTACTTGATGAAGAGTCGTTTGATCAACCTGTTGCAGATATATCAGCTGAAAATCTTTGGTCCGAATTACGGGAAAAAAATGACAAGCTAATAGTCATTGATGTACGTGAGCCGCGTGAATATGATCGAGGTCACATCCCTGCTGCGCAATTGGTGCCTTTACCGCAAATAATTTCAGGTGACTATCAGTTTGAACTCGGCGGAGAACATCAGGTTGTGTTAGTATGTCGATCAGGGCGGCGTAGTCGCAGGGCAGCCCGTTGTTTATCAGGCAATGGAAAAGTTCGCGTGCTACGTGGCGGGATGTTAGCCTGGGAAGCGGCTGGCTTGCTTGAAGCGGTGGACTAATTTTATAGGCATTATCTATAGACATTTCCCGCTATGAGATAAAACATGATGTTAGAAAGGATCACCGATTTCCTTTCCTAATTCCATTCCTTTACACACCTAACTTGGATATTCAGGTGGCAAACTAAAATGGACGAGTCTCCTTCAAAAAATGTTGGTTTGGATTTGTTGCGAGTAACTGAATCCACAGCCATCGCCGCCGGGCGATTCATTGGTCTGGGTGATCGCGATTCGGCTCATATTGCAGCAACTCAAGCCATGTCAGACCAGCTTCAAATGATTGACATCGATGGCCATATCGTGGTAGGTGAAGAGGTTCGCTTAGGCGAACATTCGCCGTTAGATAGCGGCGTGAAAGTAGGTACAGCTAGGGGACCTAAGACAGACGTTGTTGTTGATCCCATAGATGGAACCAGGCTAGTTGTGGAGGGCCTTCCCGGAGCCATTTCCCTAGTTGGGGTGGCGCCAGAAAACACAATGTGGTCACCGCCACCCGAAGCGATCTACATGGATAAGATTGTCGTGGATCGGGAAGCAGCCAAAGCGTTGGTGCCAGAGTGTCTCGACGCCCCGGCCGCTTGGACCCTGGCTCTTGTTGCTCGAGTAAAGAATAAATCAGTTCGCGACTTGACAGTCATCGTCCTGGATCGCCTACGTCACCGAGACCTGATTGGAGAGATTCGTTCAGCTGGCGCTCGAATATCCTTGCGTACCGAGGGTGATGCCGAAGGTGCCTTAGAGGCTGCACTTTATGGTTCAGGGGCAGATGTATTAATGGGCGCAGGTGGTGTTTCAGAAGGCGTTATTGCCGCTTGTGCGGTTAGAGCTTTGGGCGGGGGGATGCTTGTTCGATTGGCTCCGCAAGATGAACGGGAAAAGAAGGCAATTCAAGATTCAGGAATAGATCCAGAACAAATCTTAACCAGTAAGCAAATGGTTACTAGCCAAGATATTTATTTTGCTGCTACAGGGATTACCGGGGGACGCTTACTACGGGCAATGCAATATGAGGGAAAATTCGTAAGAACCTATTCTCTCCTTCTTAGGGCGGCTACAGGAACGGTCCGGTTTATCGAGGCAGAACATGCTTTGGTAGAATAGATGACTAATGCCCTCTCATATAATCACTGCGATTGAGACTTAGAAGGTGCAAGGAACCTTGCCTTGCTCGATTTTGGGTGGTTGATATCTTGGGTTTGGCAAGCATATGATATTGATCTAACCTTCCTAGATTAGTCGTATTGTTGAGAAATGAAGGTCTATCCTACTATAGGAGTTCTATTAGGCAGATGACAAGCGTCCAAGCAAATAGAAATGTTGTTGAAATTCAGGTTTCTGGTATGGACTGTGCCGAATGTATTAGTCATGTCCAGAGAGCCCTCGAAGATGTACCAGGCGTTTTGGAAGCCGATGTGTTTTTAACATCGGAAAAGGCAGTACTTCATGTTGCAGAGCAAGATGTCAACATGGAATCTGTTAGCCAGGCTTTGAAGAGTGCTGGATACGGTTTGACAGATATAAGCGAAAAGGAAGTTGTTCTAGAGCCGCAATCACAGATTAGTCGACAGGTCGGTTTGATTATGGCCTCGATTTTTGTCGCCATCCTGTTGATAGTAATTTTCGGCGAGTTATTGGGTCTATTTGAGATTCTAACCGAGAGTATACCGTTTACCGTTGGATTAATACTTGTTATAGTCGCCGGCTGGCCAATTTTTTACAATGTTGGCCGGGTTCTCCTCCAGGGACGAATCATCTCCCACACGCTAATGACTGTCGGTGTCATTGCCGCTTTAGTCGCAGGCCAATGGTTAACAGCATTGTTAGTGGTATTTTTCATGCGGGTCGGGGACTATATTGAACGCCTCACTACAGATAAAGCAAGATATGCGATAAGAAGACTCTTATCAATGGCTCCACAGACTGCCCGCTTAATTCGCCAAGGAAAGGAAAGTGTAGTTCCCATCCAACAAGTAGTACCTGGTGACATCGTTTTAGTTCGACCTGGAGATAAGATTGCCGTAGATGGCATTGTTATCGATGGACAAGCAACCATTGATCAATCTGCGATTACTGGTGAATCGATGCCAATAGAGGCTGGTCCAGGCACAAATGTATATGCCGCGACTATTGCGCTTCTCGGAAGTCTCCAGGTCGAGACCACTCAGGTTGGTGCTGATAGCACCTACGGCCGGATAGTTAAACTGGTTGAAGAAGCCGAATCGAACCGAGCAGAGGTTCAACGATTTGCCGACAAGTTTTCAGCCTATTTTCTTCCGCTAGTTGGAAGCTTGGCTGCCTTGACCCTGATCCTCCGCCGCGATCCCATGGCAACCGTTGCCGTTCTCGTCGTTGCTTGTTCTTGCGCGATCGCCTTGGCCACCCCGATTGCGGTGCTTGCTTCAATTGGGGCGGGAGCAAAAAAGGGTTTGTTGATAAAAGGAGGAAAATACCTGGAGGCTCTAGATAAGGCTGATATTATGCTTGTGGACAAGACAGGTACACTCACCTTGGGCAGACCACATATTACTGATGTAATTTCTTTAAGTGGTCTTGATGAAGAGGAATTACTGACCTTAACAGCATCGGCCGAAAGATATTCAGAACACCCAATTGCCGAGTCTCTAAGAGTAGCAGCCAGAGAACGAGGCTACATCCTTGAGACACCATCTCATTTCGAATCAGTACCTGGTCTTGGCATACGAGCTACCGTTGGTCAGTATGAACTCTCGGTTGGGAGCCGACGTCTAAGTCAAATTGAGACGCCAGCAGCCGTCAATGAACTTGAAGAAAAAGGCAAAACAGTCCTTTATATTACCGATGGTAGCAATATTTTAGGTCTAATCGCATTATCGGATACGTTACGTTCCGATGTAAAAGAGGCATTATCCAACGTAAGTCAATATGGCATAGAAAAAATCGAGTTGCTTACCGGGGATAACGCCAAATCTGCAGCAGAGCTTGCAGATCAATTAAATATCCCTTATCGGGCAAACTTAATGCCTGAAGATAAGATTGAAGTAGTCAAACAATATCAAAAAGATGGACACGTCGTCATTATGATTGGTGACGGTGTGAATGATGCCCCGGCCTTGGCCCAGGCTAATATTGGCATTGTCATGGCTCCAGTTGGTTCGGACGTGGCTATAGAGGCTTCCCACATTTCACTCCTACGAGAGGACTGGAACTTGGTGCCCCAATTGCTGCAGATTTCCCACAGAACGATGCGCGTGGTAAGGACAAATCTTGGCTTCACAGGGGTATACAATCTAATAGGCTTGACTTTGGCAGCCATGGGCTTATTACCTCCGGTTTTCGCCGCCGCAGCTCAATCCATACCCGATCTAGTAATCATGGCGAATTCATCACGATTGCTTCGGCAATAGATTCAGACTGGTCCCTTCATAGATTACTGATTGATAGGCATTGAGAGGTAAGATCAGATACTGATAATCAAGGGATGATCTAGCATAATGCTGAAAACTCTGTCCAAGCAATTAATTCATTCTACGGATATGCAAGATTTCACTGAACCAATTCATGAAGAGCAAGAGGTATCGAGGTCGCGCCTCCTATCGAATTGGCGATCTTGTCTGTTGCTTACTGTGATGATCGTTGGGGTACTGGCAACACCGGCGGTCTTATTCTACCGTTGGTCCATTGACCAACAGGTAGCTATCATCGAAAAACCAAAAGCTGAAAAGAAATCGATAAATAGAATTGCCTTTCTTAATATGGATGGAGAATTACTCACGATTTCTCCGGAGGGAACTGAACAGCATCAGCTGTCGCCTTCCGGCAGACGATTCGAGATTCCAGCCTGGTCACCCGACGGATCTGAAATAGCCGTCACCAGCAGCGGCGGTTTGTATCTTTTTTCGGATATTGATAATGCGGCCGATCAGGGTGCAATGCGCTTGCTCTATGAAGACAGAGATCAAGCGCCATTTTATCTTTATTGGTCTCCGATCGGCGACCAGGTAAGTTTTCTGGCCAATCATCCTGGCGGATTAGCTCTCTATCTCGCCGACTATAAAGGTTCCGATGGGGACGGTGTTCAATTGGTGGCTGTAGGGCAACCATTTTATTGGGATTGGCTGCCAGGGGGAGACAAGATTTTTATTCATACAGGATTGTCGGGCCCCGATGCCCGCCTATCTATTATTGAACCGGGAATTGAAGATAATGGTCCAAATATCGCCGTTCCTGGCTTTTTTCAGGCCCCAGGAATATCATCAACTGGACGATATCGAGCTTTCGCGTCTTTGGAAGATGAACAGAGCAGTGTAGTTATCTTAGACAATTCTGGATCGACGTTGTTTTCTGAACCTCACTCCGGTCAGGCAGCGTTAAAATGGAGTCCAGCCGACGATTTGCTAGCCTATACGAGTCCTAGATCTGGAACATTTCCCTCTTTTGGAATGCTCCGCTTGGCTGATGCGGATACAGGAGAGAGCCGGGCCGTTACTAATGACCCGATAATCGCCTTCTTTTGGTCACCCAACGGCCGCCAAATCGCCTATATCACGTTACCTAATGCGGATGATGGGTCTATACAGGTCATGAATAATGCCAACTCAAAGACAATTTTGTCAAAACCTGCACAGCAAGATGGTTTTGAACTTGAATTATGGGTCGCTGATATTGAAAGTGGTTTTCAACGCCGAATCGTGACTTTTGTACCTACGCCGATGTTCGCCCGACAATTTTTGCCTTTCTTTGATCAGTACTCATTGAGCCACCAATTATGGTCACCGAGTAGCGATGCGCTAGTCCTTCCCCTAATGGACGGGGAATCAGCCAAAATTGCGGTAGTTAACCTCAAGACTGATGATGTTCAATTTATCGCAGATGGCGAGATCGCCTTTTGGAGTCATCAATAAGTTGGCATTTTGACTTCACTATTCGCCAAAAGTCGGCCGGACAATCAAGTTGTCAATCAACCGAACAGAGTCAAAAAAAACGGCGAGAGATAATAGTGCTGAATTTATTACCTTGTCGAGTTCTGTCAAGGTGACGAGATCGGCAACGCTTACGTAATCAAGCCGGCCTAAGGGCTGGCTGGCTATACTATCAGACATGATTCCACGCAACCTGGCTCCACTTGATTCTCCTGATAAGTAGGCTTTTTCAGCTAAAATCAAACTGTCATGAAGAACAGTTGCCACCGCACGCTGTTCAGGCCGTAGACGCATATTTCGCGAACTCATTGCCAGTCCATCTGATTCACGCACGATCGCTCCAACAACTACTTCAACGTCAAAGTTTAGATCCAAGACCATTTGTTTTATTATTAATGTCTGTTGATAATCTTTTTGGCCAAAGTAAGCTCTTGAAGGCTCAAAAATATTAAAAAGCTTTGCCACAATTGTAGCTACACCCTGAAAGTGTGCTGGTCTTGAATATCCCTCTAATGGCTTTGATATTTCCTCAACAGTTAATTCTGTTTGGAAATCGTCCGGATACATCGACTGTTGGGAGGGAGCAAACACTAAATCCACGTTTTCTGCTTCCAATAAACTTAGGTCTTTCTCTAAATCTCGCGGATAGGTCGCTAAATCTTCATCGGGAGTGAACTGGGTAGGATTGACAAAAATGCTAACAGCAATATTATCATTTGCCGATCTGGCTAGCCGTACAAGTGAAAGATGTCCCTCATGCAGATAACCCATTGTAGGCACAAGTCCCCAACTTGCATTGCCTGTTGACCAACGAACCTCGCGAACATTTGGAATGTATGGAGTAACAATCAGTTTTCGCTCGTTATAGATAATATTGCCTTTATTTTCAATTGCCACGGCCCAGGTATTTTCTCTATTTTAGATTGCCATTCGCCCGAGGTTATTTGGGATTTGATTAGGATTAACAAAGCCTGGTTAACTGGCGTGTCGACCCCATATTGCTGACCAATACGTACAATGGCTCCGCTTATGGAATCAATTTCTGAAGGCATGCCTCGAGCGATATCTTGAGCCATTGAAGAGCGATTTTCTGCTGTTGCTTGGGCAACCTCTAGGACTCTGTTGGAAGCGCTTTCATAGGGTAGGGTGATATTTTGTGCTTGTGCGACCAAGGCAGTTTCGTCGGCCGCCTGGCACATTATTTCTCGGGTAGATGCATTGACTGCTAATGTGCCATTAGGCACCTGCAACAAAGCTGAGAGTGGATTAATACCCGCATTAACGGCAAGTTTTCCCCATATCAGGCTCTCAGCAGATTCAACAAGTTCTGTTTCGAATCCCGCTGATTTTAGCAATGCAACGATATCGGATATCAAATCACGACTGTTTTTTTTGATCGCAATATGGGTTATGCCATAACCAGCATGTTTTACTATTCCTGGCCCGATCATCATGGCCCCTTCCGAGGTTATTCCTTGGACAGCCCTCTTCTCGCCAATAACAGCGGCTATTTGCTGCAAATTATCAAGCCCGTTTTGTAGCGTGATAGCTACACCGTTTCTCGACAAGATTCTATTTGCCGCTTGAGCGGCTCCCAATGTCTGCCAGGCTTTTACTAACACGAGAACAACATCCGATTCGCCAACTGTTTCCAGTTGACTGGTTGCCGAAAAAAAATGACGTGTCTTTTTTCCGTCTGGATGTTGTAATAATAGGCCGGAGGAGCCTACCGTCGCAAGTTGTTCTGACCATGTTCCCAACATCACTACATCGGCTAATCGACTGAGCCGGCAAGCAAATAGGCTTCCCATTGCACCTGTGCCTATAATTACGATTTTCATTCCATTTGAATAACTAACATGAGCCAATTCGGCTGATTACTTTGAGTTTTTTTGCATCGCTTAGTATTCTTTAGCTAATTCAAGGAATTTTTCCAATTCCCCTTCTTCGATCGGATAAGTATGTTCATCCGCGGGAAATTGGTGCGAGCTGACATCGTCGGCATATGCTCGCAGAGCTAGGTGGATAACTTCATTTAGATTCGCATATTGTTTGACAAATTTCGGAGTAAATCTGTCAAAGAGACCTAACAGGTCGTGGTACACAAGAACCTGGCCATCACACTCTGGACCTGCGCCGATACCAATTATGGGAATCTCTAATCGCTCTGAAATAATTTTAGCCACTGGAGCCGGAACAGCCTCTAATACGATAGAGAAGCAACCGGCACTTTCCATGGCTATAGCATCTTGTAGCAAGCTCAGGGCAGCTGCCGAAGATTTCCCTTGGACTCGATAGCCCCCAAGCTTGGAAACTGACTGGGGAGTAAGTCCAATGTGGCCCATTACCGGAATTCCCGCGTTTATGATTGCCTTTACAGTTGGAACAGCCTCCTTGCCACCCTCAAGTTTTACTGCTTCCATCGCGCCTTCCTTCAAAAAGCGACCGGCGTTGCGCACTGCCTCGGCTGTGTCAGCCTGGAAAGACATGAAAGGCATATCGCCAACCAGTAGCGCCCTCTGGGCCCCCTTACTTACGGCGCGACAATGATGGAGCATTTCCTCCATAGTAACAGGGACGGTGCTCTCTAAACCCATCATAACCATGGCCAATGAATCACCAACGAGGATAACATCAATTTTGGCCTGATCTACCAACAGGGCCGAGGAATAGTCATAAGCTGTTAGCATCGTTATCGGTAGACTTTCTCTTTTTTTCGCTTGTATATCTGACAAAGTGATTTTGCTGTGCACGGAGATTGATTTCGAGTGTTGAGGATCCGATTGAGCTGACATATTGATTGCTCCTACAGTAATAATAAGATGAGTTGGCAGACACAGATTTCCTTCGGATTAACTATCCATTATATTACCTTGGTCGACAAGTGAGCAGGGCCACTTTTTGTTCTTATTATCCGTATCTGGATAATTCTATGGAGTACAAAAATAAGACCGATTATGGAGCAAGATTTGATGAATCTTAGAAGTGACGCATTTGGCGAGATGTTGTTGGATGAATATTTAGGCAAAGGATCAGTTCAAATCATTGAGCGTGATGATGGCCTAATTTCTGCTGCCGATCCAAGCAACTATTTTCAACCATTTACCGAGTGGACCGACGACGTCAGACAAGCCATTCAGTACGCTTCTGGAAATGTACTTGACATCGGCTGCGGAGCTGGGCGACATGCTTTATATCTGCAGTTAAAGGATCTCAAAGTGCTAGGAATTGATGTTTCCCCACTGGCTTTAGAGGTTTGTCGCCGAAGAGGATTGAAGCATAGGCAACTTAGCTCGATCACAAAACTGAGCTCAAAAATAGGTCTTTTTGATACAATTCTCCTTCTGGGCAACAATTTTGGTTTGGTTTCCAATCCACGCCGGGCACGGTGGTTATTACGACGATTTCATGCCATGACATCACCAGAGGGTTTGATCCTCGCCGCAAGTACCGACCCTTACCAGACTGCTGAGCCTGTTCACGTCTTCTATCATCAAAATAATCGTCTTAGAGGGAGAATGTCTGGACAACTTCGTCTGCGAGTTCGGTATCGAGAGATCAAGGATCCATGGTTCGATTATTTGCTCGTTTCATTGGCTGAAATGGAGAACATACTGCGCAACACTGGTTGGCGGGTTCAAGAAACATTTGATGTCAATACTCCTCAATACGTGGCTGTGATAAAAAAGGAAAAATAGTTACATAGATTTAGCTCTCTATATAAATAATATTGCCTGTCGGTTCTGCAAACGAGATCTGTGTCCATATGTTCGATATTAGCCAGAGATAGCAATGAGGAACTCATGCCTTATCGCAAGCTGTTGACTTCATTGCTATAATCGAACCGCTTTTCGCGAGGTAATTAGCAAATATGACAGGTTCTACACTCGATACATTCGTGACTTATGCTACCGTTTGCTTTGCCATCTTTGGCGCGCTCTTGGCGGCACTATGGCTAAGTCTCGTTATTTGGACATTTCGTGATATGCGTTCGCGCTCTCGCGATCCTTTTGCTCAGATATTAGCCACTCTCGTCGTAGCGCTTCTCCCTGGGTTAGGACTGGTGGTTTATTTGATATTACGTCCTCCAGAAACCCTTGCTGAAGCTTATGAGCGATCCCTTGAAGAGGAAGCCCTACTCCAGGAGATCGAGGAAAGACCTGCTTGTCCCGGATGTTCGCGGACCGTTAACTCTGATTGGCTGTTGTGCCCCCATTGCCACACTCGATTGCGAAAGGCTTGTCCAGATTGCAATTCCCTCATGGATCCCCACTGGAATCTCTGCCCATACTGTGGCAACAAACACGTAGATCCTTACCACGTTGGACCTCCTGTTGTTTTGGCGGAAGACATTGTGACTGAGGAGGAAGCCCAACGAGATTCTGTAGAAGATGAATCTGAAGTGATACAAGACGAAGAAGCCCAGGCAGATACCGTTTAAGAATTTATTTAAATTGGGGCAGGTAATCAGAAAAAGTGACGATATAATCGTCCAATATCGCTTTGGCTTGGCGAATATCACCGATCATTGGATCCATTAAGAGAGCCTTCATTGCCATTTCTCTGTTACCGCTTACAGCTGCATCAACGACAAGCTCTACCAGGGCCGCTTCACGTCGACAAAGTTCTGCGATCGGTTCTGGCAGAGGTCCAATTTGCCTGGCTTCGACCCCCATGGCGCTAATCAAGGCTGGAACTTCAACTATAGATTCCGCGGGCAAATTGGGAATAGCGGTACCATTAGGAATATTAACCGCATCATCCTGTAGTTCGGTGTTAAGAGTTATTGCTTCAATGATCTCGACGGCACCTTCACTTTTTATATTGGCAAGTGAATCGAGCAGCTCGTTGCTCCAGGCCATCCGGCCTAATCTTTGGTGATGCTGTCGACGTAGTTCTTCACTACCCTCCCAATCATAAAGCCGAATATTATAATATTTCCATAGTCGAGTATATTTATCATGTGCCCAAGGAAGATACTCGCTCAGATGACCATCTCCAGGGACTGGACAGTAATCAAACAGACGAAACAGCTCCATGCTGAGAGGTTCAAAAAACGTAGGCGCCCTTTCGGCCGCAGAACGAAGCAAAGGGTAAAGATCTTCACCCGTAATCTTGTCACGAATGTCCATAATCCAGGTAAAATGATTTAAACCTGCTGCCGTTATCTCAAAATGGCTTCTTCCGAGTACGGCCGCTCGTTGGACTTCATCGGTGTTCCTAGGATCAGAATGGAAATCGATATCTTGAGCAATGTCAAAACTGAAGTGCTCAGCTAGTAGAGCAGCCGCTATCGCATATCCAACATGGATCTGGTGGCACTTGCCGATAATCTTCACCTTGCTGAATTTTGTAACGGCACGTGTTATCCGAGGAAGCGGATTACTAAAATTAATCAACCAGGCATTTGGACATTGGAGTTCTATATCCTGTACAAGATCCAAGAATGGCGGAATCTGACGACAAGCATGCATAAACCCCCCAGGGCCACCATTTTCAGCATAGGGTTGTCGTAAACCATGTCGAAGCGGAATCTCCCAGTCTAATCGCCAATGTTGTTCCCTTGGTGGCACTTCAATTGAAACTATCACGAAATCCGCATTATCAAGCATCTTCAATCGATCGGAGCTAGACACAATATGCATACCCGCTGACCACTCTTGATTTAGATGCTCGGCAAGTTTTGCTACGTTTCTAAGGGCTGTCTCATTAATATCTACGAGACCCAAATGAGCGCCTTTTAATTGCTTGCTGCGCAAGAGAGTGGCCAATGTGCTAGGACCAAAACTGGCACTGCCGGCACCAATAATAACTATCTTTGAATTCATGTTTTCCCTTTTTCTTGATAGTAATTATACTAGTGGCCATGCGACGTGCAGGTAGGAATTCTTAAATTGGGGAAGCAGAAGCCGCATTTGATTAATAGATAGCTCATCCAGAGAAGCATTTTGTCACGCTCTGCGCTGGAATTTCGTTCAACTCCAATAATAATACGTTGTTGCTAGTCAGCAAGATTCAGGAGGAAGCAGGATGCCACAAAAAGATGAACTAACGGGTGATGTATATTTGCCGGCTCCGGAAATGGTTGCTCAAGCGCACATACCTGATTACGATGAAGTAAACGAGGCCGCCCTGTCCGATTTGCCGGGTTTCTGGGGCAGAATCGCAGCCGAAAATTTTGAATGGTTTGAACCCTGGGAATCTGTACTGGATGATAGCAATGCGCCTTTCTATAAATGGTTTTCGGGAGCCAAGGTCAACCTTGTCCACAATGCGCTTGATAGACATATGAGGACGCCTGTTCGAAACAAGGCAGCCATAATCTTTGAGGGCGAGCCGGGAGATATGCGCACTCTTACTTACCAGCAGCTTCACCATGAAGTCTGTAAATTCGCCAGTGTGCTGAGAGCCATGGGCGTGAAAAAGGGCGATCGTGTAACGATTTACATGGGACGGATACCGGAACTAGTCGTAGCAATGGTTGCCTGCGCGAAGATCGGCGCGATACATTCGGTTGTTTATGGAGGATTTTCAACGGAAGCGCTTCATGGACGCATCGAAGATAGTCAGTCTAATGTGCTTATAACTTGTGATGGCGCCTGGTTGCGTGGCAAGATTATTGAACTAAAGAAAATCGCCAATGAAGCAGTAGAGCGGGCCGGAACGATTCAGACGGTGATTTGTATAAAAAGAACTGGCCACGAAGTTGAGATGGTTCCAGGACGGGACCATTGGTACCATGAATTAATGAAGTTGCCAATTGCCGACCCCCAGGCACCAACCGAGGTTATGGATGCCGAGGATCCGCTTTTTATCCTCTACACTTCAGGAACCACAGGTAGGCCAAAGGCAATCTTGCATACTCATGGTGGCTACATGGTGGGTACAGCAACGACCTTAAAATGGGTGTTCGATATAAAATCTGAAGACATTTGGTGGTGCGCGGCCGATCCCGGTTGGATAACAGGCCACAGTTACATCGTCTATTCCCCGCTGATCTTAGGTGCAACCAGTTTTATGTATGAAGGGGCACCTACCTATCCCTACCCAGATCGCTGGTGGCAGATGGTGGCCAAATATAACATCACGATTCTATACACCGCTCCAACCGCGATTCGTGGCCTAATGCGCTTCGGTGAAAGCTGGCCCGAGCGACACAATCTGTCCAGTCTGCGACTGTTGGGAACAGTGGGAGAGCCGATAAATCCAGAAGCATGGCGATGGTATCACCGAACGATTGGCAATGAGCGTTGTCCCATTATGGATACATGGTGGCAAACAGAGACCGGAAACTTCATGATCACACCACTGCCCAGCATGCCTCTAAAGCCGGGATCCGCAACTCGGCCGTTCCCCGGGGTGGTAATTGATGTGGTAGATGATGAAGGTGAATCGGTAGCCCCAGGAGAGGAAGGTTACCTTGTCATTAAAACACCCTGGCCGGCCATGCTACGTACCGTTTACCAAGATCCTGACCGCTACGTGCGGCAATATTGGAGTCGATTTGCTGAACAAGGTTGGTATTTAACAGGCGATAGCGCAAGGCTGGACGAAGATGGATATTTGTGGGTAATTGGAAGAATTGATGATGTCATCAAAGTTTCGGGCTATCGTCTCGGCACGGCCGAAATTGAGAGTGCACTTGTAAGCCATCCCTCTGTGGCTGAAGCAGCGGTCATAGGTGTGCCTGACGAATTAAGGGGCAATATCATTAAGGCCTTCTGCATCTTGCGCCAGGGATTTGAAGGAAGTGAACGGTTAGATAAGGAATTGCGCGACCACGTTGGTCATGAAATGGGACCCATCGCCAAACCGACGACGATTGATTTCGTCGATAATCTCCCAAAAACAAGGTCGGGAAAAATTATGCGTCGAGTGTTAAAGGCTCAAGTATTGGGAGAAGATTTTGGCGACCTTTCGACCCTTGCAGACTAGAATTCAGAAGAATAAAGATAAAGTTATCAAGATGCTCCCAGAAGCTAAATGTGGGCGACGAACCATCTAGAATGGGGCGATCATAATTTATTGACTTCGTTTGTGACATTCGTTACAATCGACTTGTTCCATACCCCGTGCCTCGATTGAGGCCATTCACTCAAACAAACAGGAGGGCGATATTGCGCTCACCTAATTGTTTCCCCAGTATTTGGATCTTCGGTAAATTGGGGGAAATATATTTTACACGAGATGTGATCTCTTTGGAGGATTAGATGTTGTCTAACCTGTCCGCACAGGGCGGCGAGGTCGGTCGTGCACCACTGCCGACGATCTGGTGGCTCGGACCTATTGCGGCTGTCATCGCACTTTTCTTTGCCTGGCGCTTTTATCGACAGGTAATGAGCAAGAGCGAGGGTACTGAACGGATGACTGAAATTGCCCAGGCAATTCGCGAAGGCGCACAAGCTTATCTCTCGCGCCAATACCGGGTTGTGGCAATTGTCTTTGCTATCCTTTTTCTTATATTCCTGATTCTATCCCTGCTAAATCTACAAAATCCGATTGTTCCCGTCGCCTTTTTAACTGGCGGGTTCTTTTCGGCACTGTGCGGATATATAGGCATGAAGACGGCCACAAACGCGTCCGCTCGCACCGCTCACGCGGCCATCACTAGCCTGAACGGCGGGTTACAAGTGGCATTACGGGCTGGAGCCGTAATGGGCCTTGTGGTGGTAGGATTCGCCCTGCTGGATATCACCGCCTGGTTCCTAATACTCTATTACTTGGCGCCAGCGGTTATAACTAGCTCCAGTTCGGCTTTTGGATTTCTTGTTACGGGAAATCCACTCGTACAAATTACGGCGACTATGTTGAGCTTTGGCATGGGAGCTTCGACATTCGCTTTATTTGCCCGGGTTGGCGGTGGAATCTTTACCAAAGCCGCAGATGTTGGTGCGGATCTGGTTGGTAAAGTTGAGGCAGGGATTCCCGAGGATGATCCGAGAAATCCGGCGACTGTAGCTGATAATGTCGGTGATAACGTGGGTGATGTTGCCGGAATGGGCGCTGACCTCTATGAATCCTACGCAGGCTCGATCCTTGCTACTTCAGCATTAGGTGTCGCAGCTGTTGCCGCTGGATCGGCCACTTTGTTTGCAGGTAGCTCGCCATCATTAGCTGAAATGATGGATCTGCAATTGCGTTATTTGGCTGCTCCGATTGCAGTGGCAGCGATTGGCGTCCTATTATCAATTGTCGGTGTCTATTTAGTGCGTGCTGACGAAAATGCTAGTCAGGCGCAGTTAATTAGCGCGCTTGGCCGTGGCTTATATGGTAGTTCAATAGGCATTGCCATTTTATCATTACCCATACTTTTTATTTTGGATCTCAGTAACATGTGGGCGATTTGGATATCAATTCTGGCTGGACTTTTTGTCGGTGTAATAATCGGAAAGTCCACCGAATATTATACTTCCCATGCGTATAATCCTACTCAAAGTATTGCAGAACAAGCATCGACGAGTTCTGCCACATCCCTTATTGAGGGACTGGCTGTAGGCATGGAATCGACCGGTGCCCCTGTCGTCGCCATCGTTATAGGAATAGCAGTCAGTTTTTATGTAATGGGTGGGGTGACAAATGTGGCCATGGGTTTATACGGTGTCGGTATTGCAGCAGTGGGCATGCTGTCTACATTGGGTTTTACATTGGCGACCGATGCTTATGGCCCCATAGCCGACAATGCCGGTGGCAATGCCGAAATGGCTGGCCTCGGACCCGAAGTGCGCCAAAGAACCGATCAGCTAGATGCAGTGGGCAATACAACAGCAGCGATTGGTAAGGGTTTCGCCATAGGCTCAGCCGCACTCACTTCGCTTGCCTTGCTAGCAGCGTATTTGGAAGAAATTCGATTGGGTCTTACCTTGCACGGTGCAGCTGAAGAACTGCCGATTATCGAAGGACGTGCGCTTGCTGAATGGACCATGTATGATTTTATGGATCATTTCCAGGTAAATATGCTCAATCCGGCCGTGTTAATCGGCGTGTTTCTTGGTTCTGCTACAGCATTTTACTTTTCCTCAATGACTATGCGGGCTGTTGGTCGAGCTGCCGGCGACATGGTTGAGGAGGTTCGCCGTCAATTCCGAGAAACACCCGGCATTCTGGAGGGAACGGTTCGCCCAGATTATGCTCGTTGCGTGGAAATAAGTACTGTCGGAGCCCAGCGAGAAATGATTAAACCTTCGGTGTTAGCCATATTGATGCCAGTTTTAGTGGGCGTCTTATTCGGTGTTGCCGGAGTACTGGGCTTATTGACTGGTGGTTTGACGGCCGGATTTGCGCTAGCGGTGATGATGGCTAATTCTGGTGGTGCTTGGGATAACGCAAAGAAATATATCGAAGATGGTCGGTATGGGGGTAAAGGTTCCCCGGCCCATAAGGCGGCGGTTATCGGAGACACAGTGGGAGATCCTTTCAAGGACACCTCTGGCCCATCTCTGAACATTCTTATTAAACTAATGTCGATGGTTTCCATAGTTTTTGCTGCCCTAATAGTAGCCATTAATAATGGTCAAGGACTTGTCAACCTGATTTTTGGTGGTTGACATTATTAGCTAGCGAAATTGTGACAACAGCCCTGGGCATCATCCCAGCAGAAGAACACACTCAACGAGGTCATCCGGAAAACCCCGATAGAATCGCGGCGATATATGACGTGCTAGAAGCTAGCGGAGCACTTGCAGACCTAACGCTCATTCATTCTGCTCCTGTTAGGTACGAAGAATTGACTCAAGTACACAAACCGACAATGATCGAGCAGGTTCGTCTTGCTTCTTCAAATGGAGGGGGGATGTTGGATGCTGATACCTACACGACAAAGGCTAGTTATGATCAAGCTTTGTTAGCAGCCGGAACTACCTGTGCCCTTAGTGACCTCATCATTGAAGGAACGGTGGACAATGGCCTTTCCCTTGTCCGGCCGCCTGGACACCATGCTGAGAAAGGGCGAGTAGGGGGATTTTGCCTGTTCAACAATGTCGCAGTAGCCGCCAGACACCTACAACTACAACATGGACTTGAACGTGTGGCTATCGTAGATTTTGATGTCCATCATGGAAACGGAACTCAAGACATATTCTACGATGATCCTTCTATTCTTTTTATCTCTGTTCACCTCTACCAACCCTTTTTTTATCCAGGAACGGGATCACTTGATGAAACAGGTATTGGTCCGGGAGCTGGCGCAACCGTGAATATTCCATTGCCTCCAGGAGCTGGTGACCAGGTATATAGATTGTTTTTCCAGGAAATGGTGAAGCCCAAGATCGAAATATTTCAGCCAGAAATGCTTCTCGTTTCGGCCGGTTTTGATGCGCATTGGCTTGATCCTCTGGCTTCAATGGCGCTTTCACTTTTGGGGTACGCTAATATTGTTAAGCGTCTGATTGGGCTGGCGACTAATGTTTGTAATGGAAATATTCTTTTTGTGCTAGAGGGTGGATATCAACTTCAAGCATTAGCTTACGGGATCTTAAATCTGGCTAATGCATTACAAGATCATGATGATATCGTTGATCCGCTTGGTTGGGTCGAAAATGATGAACCAGATGTTACCTTTCTCCTAAAACAATTGCAGCAAAAGCATTTGCCTTCTTAGAGTATTACTAGCATAATACTTCTCTACACCAGTAGCGAGACATTATGGATGGCAGAACGTGCGCCAAATTGCCCTGGCCAACTATTTAAACCGAATTGGCGGTCTCATTGAGCAGGGGAGATTGCCAGAAGCGGCCGCTCATTGTCACTTTATACTGCAACAACATCCCCGGCATTTAGAGACCTATCGATTATTTGGTCGAGTCCTGCTCGAGCAACAACTGTATGATGATGCCATCGATATATTCAAGCGGGTTCTTAGTGTCGACCCTGAGGATCTGATGGCTCATGCAGGTTTGTCTGTGGCCCACAAAGAGAAGCTTGATTTGCCACAGGCAATTTGGCATATGGAGCGAGCATTCGAGCTCAGGCCTTACGATCGTGCAATCCGTGAAGAACTCACACAGATGTATGCTTCCCGAGACGGTTTCACCCGCCAGAAACTTGAGTTGACGGAGCCGGCATTAGCCCGTTTATACTATCGAGGTGCATTATTCGACCTGGCGGTTTCTGAACTACGCGAATTACTCAATAGCTTTCCGGAACGCACCGACCTAATGATTCTATTAGCCAAGTCCTTATTTTGGAATGGCAATCGGGTTGAATCGGTACGAGTCTGCCACGAGCTTCTTAATAGCTTGCCCTATTGTTTGGAAGCTAATGCCATATTAGTTCACGTCTTACAGAACGGCGGTAGGCCAAAGCAAGCGCGTCCTTACCTTGATCGATTGTATTCGCTAACGTTACTAACCAGCGCTGAGGTTGATGAGAGTACAATTGTCGGACAGACATTTGCTCAAAGCCAGGATATAGAACTCCCCGAGAGCGTGTTGATCGAGGAACTCGATGACGCTGCACTTGTATCCCAAGAAGTCGTTAAGGAAATAGATTGGTCAGATTCAGGGGCAACAGACGAGGTCCCGAGCTGGCTAGATGAATTGAGCTTTGATCCTCCAGATGACAGTATCGCCGATGAACAGCAACCGGCGAGCGAAGATTTCCCCCCGACTTCTGGAATGATGGAGATCGGTTTAAAAGAAATAGATGAACATGGTCAGGCAAAAAATGAAGAATTCCTCAGTTTTGACCAGGATCAACTTGAACGGGAATTGTTTAACGTCGGTGATGAAGATCAACTTGCAGCTACTGGTGATCAAGCTGAGCTAGACTCAGAATTCTCAGCATCTGAGTTGGAAGAATGGTCATGGGAATCATCTGAAGCAGCGCCAGATGAAGGCCTTGTTTCGGATTTCGAGAAATCTGATGAGAACGACTCTTCCGTCGAGGTGCCATCGGAGGCCACGGTCGCTGAACCCAATGAACAAATGGCTGACGATTTTTCCGACGAGTTATGGGCAGATGCAATGGAAGAGTTATCCAAAGTGGTTGATGAAAGTTCTCTCGAGGTCAACATTGATCATAATCAACCGACAGAGGGTAGTGGTGGAGAGGATTTATCGGCCGATGGTTGGTTTGATGAAATCACAAGCGATAGAAATGTTACTGATGAGTTGCCAGGTTGGTTACAGGATTCTGTCGAATCGACTCAAGAAATTGATGGCCCTCCGGCCCAGGATTTAGAGGAGTGGATGGATGAGTTGCCAGACGAGTCAAAGGAACCTAAAGAATCAACAACCAACGTTCCTGCTCAAGCTACCGAGGCTTTGCGGTCACAAGGTCCGATCTTGCCTGCAGACAGATCTATAATGGATGATCTTGAAAACGAAGTGTCATCGCAAAACATGTTGGATGTAAATCTTGGCGCTCAGCTATCTGATAATTTGGCTGAATCGGAGCTTCATATCGAGAACTCTTTTGATGAATCAGCTGATGATTGGTCAAATCGTCCACCGGGCGATAGTGCAATTTGGCTTGATGAAATTGCAGCAGAGGAGACAGCGGACTGGAATGAACTCGATGCTGAGATAAACGCCCCAGGTGTTGGTCGGCAAGAACAGGAAAGTGAAGATCAAGAAGAGGACAACGAAGAGACTTCTTCAAATGCGTCTTAAAAGCTTTACTTGTCCTGTTAATGATGATATTGGGAGGAAGCAACATGTTGGGATCTGACGAACCTGAAAAAAGTCAAAAAGATGTCTCTGGTGCAGATCAGGAATCTCAAGATAACCATATGGAAGTATTAGGAGAGCCGGATGCTGATTCACCTCAGGACGATAAACCAGATGCCGCTGTTATAAAACAGGATGCTGACTCTGAAAGTGCGCTTCAAGAATTGCCAGAAGGGCAAGAACAAGAGCTTATAGACGATGATAGCATACCAGACTGGTTAAGACCTGAATTTTCAGAAGAGGGTGTAGAGGATCCAGTTGGGGATGAAGTTGGCTCCATAGATGCTGTTACAGACACTGGACACCGGACAATGACAGCCAATGAGGAAATTCTTACAGAATCTGAGTCATCAGTCTCGGAAAAGACCACGGCTACAAATGGTACTGAAGAATTAGGTTGGCTAGAACAGATCGCCTCAGGTGAGGGTGCCTCGCTAGAGGAGTCACCAACAATGAGTTGGGACGACCCAACAGAACCAGAGAGGTCGTCAGAAGTAGACGAAAACGAAATGACCTGGCTTGAAGAGATTGACACGGAACAATCAATTCCTGTTGTCACTGACATAAATATTGAAAATTCGGACGATGGTGATTCTATAGAACAGACTGCAGATGTTATTAGTGCAGATACGATTCATCTCGAAGATGATCCTCTAGGTGAAGTCCCCGACGATCCTGATGAAGTAATGGCCTGGTTGGAAAATTTGGCAGCACGTCAAGGGGCAGATCCGGAGGAGTTGCCCACCTATTCAGTTGATTCCTCAGCATCAGAGCCGGTGCAATCGGACGAAATTCCTGAAGATCCTGACGAAGCAATGGCTTGGTTGGAACAATTATCTGCACTTGAGCTATCCACTCCCGATGACAGTACAATGGTCGTTGAACTAGATTCTGCTGATGAACTAGATGACTTGATGGCCGAATCACCTATTACTGAGTCATTTGATGAGGTACCTCCTGATTCCGGCGGTGATGAGATGTCAGACGACTTAAATGAGGCTCTCATTTGGCTTGAAGAAATCGTCGAGCTACCACCAAGTAAGGATAAAACCGATTCGGTAGCTGAAGAGTCGGAAGATGTGATAATGCCTGTGTCGACAGTTTCCGTTGTTAGAGATGCTGAACCTAGCGATGAAATTGAGGATGAAGACGTAGAACAGGCTATGGAGTGGCTAGAGCAATTGGCTGCCAGGCAAGGAGCGGCCCCTGAGGAATTATCCTCAGTTGTTGATGCAGATGCCGAAGCTCAGCTTCCGGATTGGTTGGAAGCTCAGAGAGAGGATTTTCAGCCTGAGGAGTTAGCGGCACTGGCGATTTCGGATGCAGTCGAAGGATTTGAGGAAGATGGGGAATTGGAAATTCCCGCTGCAGAGGAGCCAATTGCCATGGACGAAATCGTTACGTCCGAAGGTGAGGAGATTTTATCTATAGACGAGCAAGTCATTGAATCATTATCACAGGTGGCGCCTGAGATTGTGACGGAACCGGTCGCGAATGAGGATATGGATTGGCTCGAAACATTGGGTGGCGTAGATGCTGAGGGTTGGCTGGATTCCGAAGCAGGGGCAACTGTAGTTTCTGAAGACAGTCAAATATCGCAAATTGACAGCGGGATATTGATCTCCAAGGAATTCGCTGCTGAAACTGAGCAACAAAAGAATATTGAAGTCGTCGAAGATATTATTCAAGAGATTGGAGAATTAGATGGCGAGTTATTGGATGCAGCCCATTCAGCAGTCAATGCCGGAGATTATTTGCAGGCTGTTGAAGAATATACGATATTGTTAGAACAAGAGGTCGACCTAGATAAACTCATCCTCGATTTGGAATCTTCAAGCGAGTCATCTCGTCATGAACCAGTAATGCAGCGTTTGCTGGGGGATGTTTATGCAAAAAATGGGCAAACGCAGAAGGCTCTGGAAGTTTACCGAGAAGCTTTAGACAATCTCTAGGGTAATGCAAAATATTGTCTACATCGTCCTGCGGTTATGAAATAACAAGGGGCTTAGAGGCCTGCTTCGCCGAAGCTGGCACCATTTATCAATCAAGCTGGAGCATTTTATGGAACGAACTTTGATCCTCGTGAAACCTGATGGGGTTCAACGAAGCATACTTGGGCAGATCATAAGTCGATTTGAAAGTAGGGGGCTGAAGTTGGCGGGTATGAAATTTATGCAAATGTCAGATCAACTAGCAAAGAAACACTATGCGATACATCAGGGCAAGCCATTCTATGAAAGTTTGGTGTCTTACATAACCTCCGGGCCAGTGCTGGCTATGGTTTGGGAAGGACAGGATGCTATCGAGGCGGCACGGTCCACCATTGGCGCCACGAACCCAGTTGAGGCTGCCGCGGGTACAATCCGAGGTGATTTTGGTATGGAGATCGGCCGCAATCTTGTACACGGATCTGATAATCCGGAAAATGGGGCCAAGGAGGCTAGTCTTTTTTTCAACGAATCCGAGTTAGTTTCCTGGGATCGAGATTCAGATAAGTGGATTAAGGAGTGATAGTTTCTTGGGCCGTTGATCGATTATTTCTATTTATGGCTTGAATAGCAAATCTGATAAATCGCGAGTGGGCTATTGCATCCGAAGCACAATGTGTGATTCATTCCAAAGCTCCTCCAGACTGTAATACTTGCGCATTTCGGGGCTAAATAGGTGTACGATTAAATCGCCATAATCGAGAAGAACCCACCCGCTGGATGGAGTACCTTCAGTTCCCCAAGGTATAGTATCAGCCTTAACTTTGGCGTCTTGGGCAAGTCCATCAAGAAGGGCTTGAAGCTGGCGATCATTTTCACCATTACAAATTAGAAAGTAATTGGTAAAGACCGCCGCTTCGCTGATATCGAGCAGAACAATGTCTCCCCCTTTCTTATCAAGTATTGAATCTACTAGTATGTGGGCTAGATCTAGTCCTTCCAGTGTTAACCTCCTATAGGTGACTGGTCTTGCCTAATTCTAGCATGGCGATTTTGAGCTTGCCAACTAACTGATTATTGATGAAAGGAAGGCGAACGAACAAAAGTTGAACTTGAACCTCTGTAGGGTATATAAGGAGACAGGATAGAAATCTATGTTTGACTATGAAACCAGTGAACAGGCCATTTGGACGGTTTCGAACCTGACTAGTTACATTCGCGATTTGTTTGAGATCGATTACCGACTTCAGGATATTTCCGTGGCTGGCGAGATGTACAATTTCACCCGTGCGAGATCAGGCCATCTTTATTTCACCTTAAAGGATGAAAATACCCAACTTAAGTGTGTTATGTGGCGTTCAAATGCCGATCGGATAATGTTTCGGCCGGGGGACGGTGACGCGGTCGAAGCTCGTGGTCGTGTCTCTATATACGAAGCTGGTGGTGTTTACCAACTATACGTGGAAGGACTCGAGCCGGCGGGCCGCGGGGATCTGGCCCAAGAATTTGAGCGCCTTAAAATGAAGCTCGCCAGCGAAGGCCTATTTGACATTGAGTCCAAGAAGCAAATTCCTTCGATGCCAAGCAAGATTGGTATTGTTACTTCGGCTGATGCGGCCGCTTTAAAAGACATCCTTAATGTGTTGGGCAGGCGCTGGTCGTTGGTCTCAGTCTTGGTAGCCCCTTCGCTGGTGCAAGGTAACGAAGCTCCGACACAACTAGTCCGTTCAATTCGATGGCTAGATGCTCGCAATGATATCGATACAATCATCATCGCCCGGGGGGGCGGGTCGATGGAGGATTTATGGGCCTTCAATGATGAGCAGGTAGCCAGGTCAATCTTTGAGGCAATTCATCCGATCATCGTCGGGGTAGGACATGAGACCGATTTCACAATTGCTGACTTTGTGGCCGATTTAAGAGCATCGACCCCTTCGGCCGCGGCGGAACTGGCCGTTCCAGATTCAAATGACATCAGCAAGTCACTGAGTTTGTCACAGATGGCCCTATCTGACAGCATGGCCCATATTGTTGCCACCCATTCAACTCGCTTAGAAATACTGGGGAATAGCTTGGTGCATCTTTCCCCCCATTCAATGGTAAATAATAACCTACAGAAAGTGGATTGGTTAAGTTCTCGACTGGATCAGGCTGCTTTCAGCAACTTACGAGATATGCAAAATCGTTATTCTATCGCGCAGACTGCCTTGGAGGGCATCAGTCCACTCGCAACCTTAGCTCGAGGTTACGCGATTGTTCAAGGGCAGGACGGTCATATTATTCATTCTGTGGATGGTGTTTCCTCGGGTGATAGGTTGAATATACGGGTTTCTGATGGCGATTTTAAAGCCAAAGCAGAATAGGAGTTTTCATGGAGCAAGAACTAGATACATTAAGCTTTGAAGAGGCTTTGAGTCTGTTGGAGCAGGCAGTTCGTCAGTTGGAAGAGGGTGATCTTGACCTGGAGGAAGCGTTGACTATATTCGAACGTGGGCAGGCTCTTGCCCAATACTGCTCACAGAAACTGGAATCAGCTTCCCTCCGCGTCGAACAGCTAACAGTTGATGGAGAAATAAAAGAGATTTCATCTGAGTAGCCCTCTAATGCTCTGGAGCTTTGATAGGTATTCAATCCGAATAACCAGCTCACACGGATTCTGAGATCTAGAGTCCACTAAGCTTGCAGGCGACTATACTGCTGGTTTTTGTCATAGAGTTGCCTAAGCTCAAATTTGGGAAGAGACGTTGAATTCCTGGATTAGCGAATCGACAATTGAAGTTGGTCGATTTACATTTTTTACCATGTTATAATTTGCGATTGCTTACACGAATCCAGTTGGCGCAAGCGTAAAGAAATATATTATTAAATAATGGAGAGGAATTTTTTGTTTAAGAGCATTAGCGATTCACTCACTAGGACGAGACGCACCGTGTTTGGCCAGATTGTAAATGTGCTGGGCGCGGGTGAAATCGATGAAGATACTTGGGATGACCTTGAAGCTCTGTTGATACAGGCCGATATGGGCGTTGAGACAACAATGACGCTCATTGATAGCATGCGAAAAAGGGTTGACCGGGACGGACTTCGAACGACAGATGGATTGATTCTTTCAATGAAGGAGGAAATGCGAGGTCTAATGGCCGAGGCACCTGTTTTTGAGTTGGAAGAGTCAAGACAACTGACCGTCGTGATGGTTGTAGGAGTCAACGGCTCAGGAAAAACAACAACCATCGGTAAACTTGCCCGATATTATAAGAATCGAGGCAAAAAAGTAATGTTGGCAGCGGGCGACACATTTCGCGCAGCAGCAATTGATCAACTAAATATTTGGAGTGAGCGGGCCGAAGTGCCGATTGTGGCTGGACAACCTGGTGGGGATCCAGCTTCTGTAGCCTACGATGGAATTCGAGCCAGTCGGGCTAGGGGGCGCGATCTGCTTTTTATTGACACGGCTGGTCGCTTACATACGAAATACAACCTTATGCAGGAACTGGAAAAAACATATCATGTTTGCAGAAAAAGTGTCCATGGAGCACCCCATGAGGTGCTTTTAGTTCTGGATGCACCAACTGGGCAAAATGCTTTGATTCAAGCCGCAAAGTTCAAGGAATCTGTTAACGTGAGCGGGGTCATATTAACCAAATTGGATGGTACTGCCAAAGGCGGGATGGTTTTTGCTATTTATCAGGAGTTAGGTCTGCCTGTTCGCTTTATTGGTACCGGCGAAGGGATAGAAGATCTGGCTCCATTTGACAGCGAAGTATTTGTCGACAGCTTATTTGAGGACTAATCAATAATTTTACTTCAGTTTCGAATTAATTATTGAATTCTAGCACAACAAATCAAGAACAGGAGAGCTCTAATATGGAGGATTTAGTTACAAGATTAGATGAAATGCAAAAAAAGGTGAATCAATTACGGGGGCGTCTTTGACGTAGCTACAAAATCTGAAAAACTCGCCGAATTGGAAAGACAGACAATGCAACCTGGTTTTTGGGATGACACACCAAAGGCCCAGGGAATCATGAGAGATCTTAACCGATTGCGCGATGAGGTATCTACTTGGGAAGATCTTAGTACCCAACTTGAAGATGCACGGGAGCTGGCTGAACTAGAAGATAATGAGCTCCAGAGCGATCTTGATCGCGAGGTCGATTCATTGACCAGCTTGCTAAAAAAATTGGAATTCCAGACGCTTTTTTCTGGCAAATTCGATCGAGAACCTGCTATTTTAGCAATTCACGCAGGGGCCGGTGGCACAGAGGCCCAAGATTGGGCTCAGATGCTTCAAAGAATGTTAATCCGATGGGCTGAGCAGCACCGGTACAAAGTTGATATTCTAGACTTTAGTCCCGGCGATGAAGCGGGTATTAAGAGTACCCTGATTTCAATCGACGGAAACTATGCCTACGGCCGATTGAAGTCAGAGCGAGGTGTGCATCGACTTGTTAGGATCTCGCCTTTTGATTCTTCTAGTCGTCGCCATACATCCTTCGCCAAGGTTGAGTCTTGGCCTGATATAGCAGAAGATATCGAAATATCAATCGATGAGAAAGATCTGAGGATTGACCGATTTCGAGCGAGTGGTGCTGGAGGTCAGCACGTACAGAAGAATGAAACAGCCATTCGCCTGACCCATTTGCCTACCGGTATCGTCGTCAATTGTCAAAACCAGCGTTCATTGACCCAGAATCTTGAAACGGCAATGAAAATCTTGAAGTCACAGCTATTTGATCTCGAGCGTCGAAAACAAGAGGCTGAAAGAGCTGCATTGAAAGGTGAGGATGTAGATGCTGGCTGGGGAAACCAAATAAGATCCTACGTCTTGCATCCGTATAAGATGGTCAAGGATCATCGAACTGGATTTGAAATGGGCAATACGCAAGCCGTTCTTGATGGCCAGTTGGATGGCTTTATGGAGGCGTTTCTTCGCATGAAAGTTGGATCGTCCGGTTAGTGTTGACCAGAGCCATGGATACGCCGGTGGTGGATAGAATCCCGACCAGAGGATTAGATATGAATGATGCGTTTTTGCTAACAGTCGGCCGACGACAGCAAAAATCTTGGTGTGCCGGGCAAGACAAGAGGGACGTTGTCGCCATTATACATAGTCGAATTTTGACATTTGAGGACGGGATTCTTACGTTTGCTTTCACTAGTGTTTTGTGGTAAAGTTCTAAATTCGCTTAAGAGATGCATTTTGTTGATATTTCAATTTTCACCGCTAAAATAGAGTTAGATATCAATACGGTGAAACAGAGGAAACGATCATATTTATAACGAGAAGAGCGTTTGGCGCAAGCCCACGCTCTTTTGCTATGTCTGCTGGAAGAGTTACCTTATTGATTTGAGAGTTGCGGCTGCAATTTTAATTGTTTATTGGGAGGTCACACGTAGTGGATTCATCTGATTTCCGTTCCTTGCGCATAAGTCTTGCATCACCTGAACACATACTGTCATGGTCATATGGTGAAGTCACAAAACCAGAGACCATAAATTATCGTCGTCTACGTCCGGAAAAGGATGGCCTATTTTGTGAGGCGATTTTTGGTCCGACACGTGATTGGCAGTGTTACTGTGGAAAGTATAAAAATGTTCGTTATAAGGGAATCGTTTGCGATAAGTGTGGCGTGGAAATCACCCGTGCCGCGGTTCGCAGAGAGCGACTTGGCCACATCGTGTTGGCCGCACCAGTGGCCCATGTCTGGTACACAAGAAGAGTACCCAGTTATCTAGGATTACTGCTTAATGTTTCGAGGCGGAATCTCGATAGGGTCCTATATTTTGCCCAATATGTGATTATTCACGTTGATGAAGAGGCACGTAAACGGGCTATTAAAAGACTAGATGTAGAACTAGAGGAAGCCGAAGCACGCATCTACGAAACAAATAAAACTGACATTGAAGAGGCGACCACAGAAGCACGCGACCGCAAGACGGAGCAAGAATCGCAGCTTACATCTCTTAAGGAATCGTTTGAAGAGCGGTTGTCTGTCACTACCGATGAAGTCGTTGGCGAAGCCCAGCTGGCTGAGAAACGCATTGATAATTTGATGGGTAATGAAGCTGACGAGGATATTGTTCTCGGCGGGAATGTAATTGCCAAGAAGGGTGAAACAATCGGCCGTGAGCATATTGTCATGGTACAGGAGACAACATCAGATCGGTTAACTCTTCAGCAGAAAGAACTGGAAGAAGAACAAGATAGTGCCCTTGCTGGTATGGAGCGTGATCTGGAGCTGATCCAGGAGGAGATTAACGTCGAATCTGATGAGTTGCGTGATAGGGTTACCGTAAAGATAGCTCGGTTACGGCAACAAGTGCAATCAAACCACGAACAGCTCGAAGCCTTAGCTCAGATGGCATTCCTTAATGAAACTGATTATCGTGAGTTAAAGAGCAAATTTGGCAATGTGTTTCGGGCCGAGATGGGTGCTGAGGCATTTTACGAAATCTTGCGCGGTATGGATCTGGAGAAATTGTCCAGAGATCTTTGGCGAGAGGTTCGTACGACAAGATCGAAACAGGGTGCTAAACGAGCAACCAAGAGACTGCGTGTGGTCGAAGCGCTTAGAAAGAGTGGCAATAGGCCTGAATGGATGATCCTGACAGTCTTGCCGGTGATTCCACCTGACCTGCGGCCGATGGTTCAACTTGATGGTGGTCGATTTGCTACCTCGGATCTGAACGATCTCTACCGTCGGGTGATAAATCGAAACAACCGCTTAAAAAGATTGTTAGAACTCGGTGCGCCTGACGTCATTGTACGCAATGAAAAGCGTATGTTACAGGAAGCTGTCGATAGCCTAATTGACAACAGTCAACGAGGCAAAGCATTAAGTCGCCGCGGCCGTCGTGAACTTAAATCACTATCTGACATGTTGAAAGGTAAAAAAGGTCGCTTCCGCCGCAATTTGTTAGGTAAACGCGTCGATTATTCAGGGCGATCGGTAATTGTCGTTGGACCGACATTGAAAATGGGACAATGTGGTTTGCCAAAAACGATGGCACTCGAATTATTCCGACCTTTTGTTATCAATAAGCTAGTTGAATATGATTATGCCAGTAATATCAAGGGTGCTAAAAGGCTCATTGAGCGACAGCCGCCTGAAGTATGGCAGGTTCTGGAAGAGGTGATTGAGGGTCGCCCAATTCTATTGAATCGAGCCCCAACCCTTCACCGCCTTGGAATTCAAGCATTTATGCCAATACTGGTGGAAGGAAAAGCTATCCAATTACATCCCCTGGTTTGTGCTGCTTTCAACGCCGATTTTGATGGCGACCAGATGGCTGTCCATGTGCCACTTTCGCAAAAGGCTGTACATGAATCCATTACCCGAATGATGGCCACACGAAATCTACTAAAACCGGCGGATGGACACCCGATTGTTGGCCCCTCTAAGGATATGGTCCTTGGGGTTTATTACCTGACCTTAATGCAGGATGGCCAAAAAGGTGAAGGTAAGACCTTTTCAAGCTTAGAGGAGGCTGAACTCGCCTACGATTTAAGCTATGTCGATATCCATTCCAAGATCAATCTTTTCACTCACACTTACTTCACTGATCAAGGTAAACGATATGCTGATGGTAAAGTGCGAAAGAGGATAATCGAAACAACGCCGGGACGGGTCATCTTTAACCGGGCAATGCCTGAGGAAATGCGTTTTGTTAATGCAGTTCTTGACAAAGCCGAAGTGAATGAACTCGTAAATCGTGTCTACCGCCGTCTCGGTGATGAAGTTACGATTGAGATGGTTGATAAGATTAAGGATTTGGGATTCAAATACGCAACACGCTCTGGAATTACCATCGCTGTGTCTGATTTGACAATACCAGAGGAACGAGAAGTAATCCTGGAGGATGCTCGTAAACGAGTCGATCAAATTGATCGCCAATATCGCCGGGGTTTGTTAACCGAAGATGAGCAGTATCAACGGACGATTGAACAATGGACCGATGCTAAGGCCCAAGTCGAAAAGGCAGTTCGAGCTGCCATGAGTCCAGCTGGTCCTGTAACAATGATGGCCCTGTCAGGATCAACTAAGGGCGGCTTTGGACCTATCACTCAGCTAGCTGGAATGCGAGGGTTGATGGCCGATCCACAAGGCCGAATCATTTCCGTACCTATCACCTCTAATTTTCGGCAGGGACTCTCGGCACTTGAGTACTTCATCTCAACTCATGGTGCCCGAAAAGGTCTTGCTGACACAGCTTTGAGAACAGCCGATGCTGGATATTTAACCCGTCGTCTCGTGGATGTGGCCCAAGACGTCATTGTCTTGGCTGAGGATTGTGGAACTAATAAAGGTATCTGGGTTAGACGAAAAGATAACTTTGGCAAGCAATCATTGGCCGAACGTATTTATGGTCGATTTGCAGCTGAAACCTTCGCCGATCCCGAGACTGGAGAAGTCCTTGCTGAAGTCGGCGATCTAATTACCGAAGAGCTCGCCGACGAAATTGACGCCACTGGCATTGAAAAAGCATATGTATTCTCACCAATGACGTGTGAACTGCTCCAAGGTATCTGCTCTAAATGTTATGGAATTGACCTGGCGAAAGGAGTAGCGGTTAAACTTGGGGCGGCAGTTGGCATTATAGCTGCTCAATCTATTGGCGAACCAGGAACTCAGTTAACCTTACGAACTTTTCACACCGGCGGTACAGCCGAAGCTAGGGGCGATATTACTCAAGGTTTACCCCGTGTAGAAGAGTTGTTTGAAGCTCGCCAGAAGCCGAAGGGCGAGGCCGTCATGACAGAAATCGGTGGCCTCGCAGGTGTTCGTCTAGTTGACGGTGTTCGCCATGTGGTTGTTACCGACAGCAAGATAGTAGAAGACGAATATGAGATTCTAAAAGGTTTTACGGTTCTGGTTGAAGATCAAGAACAAGTAAAAGCTGGGGCTGTCTTGGCCGAGAAAGAAGAAGATGTATTGGCCTCACGTCATGCTGGCCGAGTGGTTTTGAATGGAAAAACTGTCATTGTAGTCTGGGAAAGCACAGACGAACGTGATTACGAGATTCCCGCTGGGACACGAATCTTGGTTTCAGAAGGACAAAGAATCGAGGCTGGAGATCAGCTTACGGAAGGCTCAAAGAATCCTCATCGTATCTTAGAAATATTGGGCCGTGATGCAGTTACCCAATACCTGCTGAAAGAAGTCCAGCAAGTCTACCGGCCGCAAGGACAAAACATCAGCGATAAACACTTTGAGACTATCATTCGCAAAATGTTGAGCAAAGTTAGCATAACGGCATCTGGAGATACCGAACTATTACCTGGTGAACTAATTGAAACGACCGTCTTCCAGAGTACCAATGCCGAAATTGAGGCCGAAGGTGGACAGCCAGCACGTGCAGAACCTGTTTTGTTGGGTATTACCAAAGCTTCTCTCAATACAAATAGTTTCCTATCTGCGAGTTCCTTCCAACATACTATTCGCGTGTTAGCTGGTGCGGCCATCGCCGGAAAAGAAGACAAATTATTTGGCTTGAAAGAGAATGTCATCATCGGCAAACTAATACCGGCTGGCACTGGTTATACTGCGCGCCAGGATAGAATTGCCGAACGAGAAGCTGCTGAAGCTCTCCTTGAGCACGAGGCTGAGATCGAGGTGGATCTGGCAAACTTGTTAATTGATGATAATACTGATGAAGAGGTCCTGGAGCGCATTGCCGCTCAGGCTGCAGCCGAAGCAGCGAAAGCGTCGATTCAAGAAGCTGAAGCAACCACTGATTAACTTGCTGGACTATGGTATGGCGCGATGTAAATGAGCGCAGCATTAATAAAAAGGCGAAACAGTTAACTGTTTCGCCTTTTTTTATTGATTCATTGATTGCTTCCAAAGTGAAGCTTAATTCTTGAAGTTTAGGCCTGTCTATTTAGCAAAGTCAAGGTCAATTGATGAAGAGCCAGACCGGCATCTCCCTTGGGGTTGGCTGCCTCCCAATGTTCCAGAGCACTGTTAGCGTAACGTTCTTCGTAAGACTCAGCAGTTTCTCGAGCGCCTACCTTTCCGAGTTCTTCAACCACTTCCTGAACAAAGTTTTCGTCGTTGGTCTCCTGAGAATATAGTTTTGCCAATCGAGGGCTGTTTGTTAACCCATAAAGAATGGGCAGACTCTTCTTTCGAGTAACGATATCAGTCGCTGACGATTTGCCCAACTTGGTTTCATCTCCCCAGATCCCTAAAATGTCATCCCTAACTTGGAACGCCAATCCCAGATCACGGCCAAATTCTGCGTAATGTTTTACTACATTCGGCGGGCAATCGGCGACAATAGCGCCGAGTTCAGTTGATAAGGAAAGTAGCGCAGCTGTTTTTCCGTGAATCATTCTTAAGTATTCGTCAACGGTCACATCGTTGCGTTCCTCGAAGGACATGTCGGCATGCTGCCCAATTGTTAAATCTACACAAGTTTCATCAAGTCTTCGAATCGCATGAACTGTATTAGCGCTTGGGACGCCTCTTTCACTCAAACGATTCATGGCGAGATGGGCAATTGCAAACATCGCATCACCGCTATTAATAGCCAGATTCTCCCCCCAGAGGCGCCATACTGTTGGTCGCCCGCGACGAGTTGGGCTTACATCTTGAATATCATCATGCACGAGGCTGAAGTTGTGCAATATTTCAATGGATGCCGCACCCGGTACAGCTTGTTCCCAATTGGCTCCAGCTGCTTCAGTTGTTAATAAACATAGAAGCGGCCGCACTCTCTTCCCAGATTTGGTTTCGGCCGAATGAAATTCCTTGTCGACCCATCCCATGTGATAGTGCATCATGCCGTAGAAAGAATCGCTTTGTTTAGAATCATATTTTAAGACGTCTTGCATCTCTTTTTCGACCGCTGGAATCATGCGGCTAGCCTGCGATTGTAGGGGTTCTTTCATAGCAGCTTACCTCACCTCGTCTGATCGAGATGTTCGTTACTTCATGAACATTTAAAGGTGTTCCCTTGAATACAATTTAGTATTGGTCAATTGTGTCAAATCAGCGACACCGCTACAAAACATAGAGATTCGCAATTCGTCGGTTAAGGCACCAGCGATCTCGATCACAGCTTCTGTCCCACCATTTGAAGCCGCCCGGAGAAAATCTCCGGCCAACCCTGCCACTGTAGCACCAAGAGCGATACATTTTGCGACATCGATACCGTTTCGTATTCCACCACTGGCGATAATCGGTAATTCTGGTGCTGCGCGGTGGCAAAACTGAATCGAACTTGCGGTTGGGATTCCCCAATCTATGAATGCTCCTGCCACCCTGGCATGTCGGGCTGTAGGTGCGCGATACATTTCAACTTGGCTCCAAGATGTTCCGCCCGCGCCTGCAACATCGATGGCGGCTATTCCTGCTGTCGCCAATTGCTTCGCTGTATTGGCGGCAAATCCCCAACCTACTTCTTTCGCAATCACAGGAACCGGTAAGCGAGAACAAACTTCTTCAACTTTTGACAACAAACCGGAGAAATCGTAATCACCTTCAGGTTGTACTGCTTCTTGCAGCGCATTAAAGTGTAATATAAGGGCATCTGCTTGGGAGATATCGATTGCTCTTAAACATTGTTCAACGCCATAACCATAGTTCAGTTGTACGGCTCCAAGGTTAGCGAATAGTAAGATATCAGGAGCAACATCCCGAATTTGAAATGTATGGGCTAATTCTGAGTTCTCGATTGCGGCACGTATCGAGCCAAGTCCCATGGCGATACCAATTTCCTGAGCCGCTGTTGCCAACTTGCGATTAATATCAAGCGCTTCATCAGTTCCGCCAGTCATCGATGAAATGAGGAGCGGCGCTTTCATTTTTTTTCCAAATAGTTCAGTTGACGTATCAATCTCGGAAAAATTAAGTTCAGGTAAGGCTTGATGCATAAAAAAATAATCGTCCAGCCCGTTGGTTAATCGTTTGAACGAGACATCTTCTTCTAAATTGATGCGGATATGCTCGGCTTTTCGCTGACCGGTCATTTCCTTTGTGGCATCTTCATATGCGGATTCATCCTTAAATTCTTCCGCACTAATTTCAGTCATACTTTTAGCTCCAATAGTAGTTGTCGGATTGTAATAGTCGGAGTAAACCTTATTGGTTTTATTTCCAAAACTTCTTGTTTTGCTTAGTTAATTCTGGTTAATGAGTATACATTGGGCAGTAACCCGGCGGCAAACCTAAAGGATTTACAGGATTTAACTGATTATCAATTAGCATCAAGTCACTGATTCATAGCCACGGCAATCCTATGCGTTAGCCCTAAACTAGGCGCTAAGATAAAATAACCCGTTGATTTCAGAATAAAACGAATAAAGGTAACAATATGCGCGTACTAATCACGGGCGGGGCAGGATTTCTAGGTTCCCATTTATGTGATCGATTTCTATCAGAAGGGCATGAAGTCATTGCTATCGACAATCTGATCACCGGCAGCATGGACAATATTGCCCACTTAATTGGCGATAAACACTTTACATTCATTCGGCACAATGTCACGAATTTTCTTTATGTTAAAGATTCTTTGGATGCCGTCTTACATTTTGCTTCCCCTGCAAGCCCAGTTGATTATTTGGAATACCCGATTCATACTTTGAAAGTAGGTTCGCTAGGAACATTGAATGCTATTGGATTGGCAAAGTCGAAGGGAGCACGATTTCTTCTGGCTTCAACGTCTGAAGTGTATGGCGATCCAAAATTAAATCCACAGCCAGAGACATACTGGGGCAATGTAAATCCAATAGGCCCACGGGGGGTATACGACGAAGCAAAACGATTCGCGGAAGCAATGACCATGGCCTATCATCGCTACCATGACCTCGACACACGCATAGTCCGCATTTTCAACACATACGGACCAAGAATGAGATTAAACGATGGCCGTGTGGTGCCAAATTTCATTTACCAGGCTCTTAATGGATTACCATTAACCGTATATGGTCCTGGAAGCCAAACTCGCTCATTTCAATTTTATAGTGATTTGGTCGAGGGTGTTTATCGCCTACTGCTTTCTGAAGAAATCGAGCCGGTCAATATTGGCAATCCATTAGAAACAACTATCCTGGATTTTGCTCATATTGTTCAGGAGCTCACGAAGACGCAATCTGAAATCATTCACACCAATCCAACGGACGATCGAGTAACTGACGATCCGAAAGTAAGGCGGCCAGACATTAGCAAAGCTCGACGTATCCTAGATTGGGAGCCAAAAGTCAAGCTGGTTGATGGATTAGCAAGAACCATTGACTTCTATCGCAAGAGGGTGGAGTGAGTACAAGCCAAACAGTAAACAATATAAAACTGTTCAATGATGCTGGAATTTGGCGGCCGGCCGCTTTTTTTGTGGCAGCTCTGGTGGTTGGTCTTTCGGCCGCATTGTTACCCTTTTATTCAGCCACGGCCGTAATCATTGGAACTATGCTCGTACTACTGACTCTCATTCAGCCATTGGTGGGAATTACCCTCGTGTTATTGGCTGGTCCTTTGGGTGCAATTGAAAGTCTTTGGATTGGTGCGTCACTGCCGAAAAGTGGACAACTTTTATTTATTGCGACAGTTGGCGCTTGGTTAGGTTATGGTGTGCTCCGGCGCAGGATTAACCTGGCTCATACAGCCTTAAACCTCCCACTCGCATTATTTATTTCGGCAGGGGCACTTAGCCTTCTTGGGGCAGACTCTCTTCGATTTGGAATTATTGAAATAATCAAATGGCTGGAATTGACCCTTATCATGCTTATAGTGGTGGATATTGGAACTACTTGGTATAGGCAAGATCGGAATACAATCGTCGTTTCACCTCTACGATTTGGAATTGATATTCGCTGGATCGTGGCCGCACTCTTGATAGCAGGACTTAGTCAAGCTATTGTCGGAATATGGCAATTTGGCTTGAGGGGGTCAGGTCCCGATCATTTTCTCATATTAGAGCGGTTTTATCGGGCATTTGGGACATTTCAACAGCCGAATCCATATGGTGGGTTCATGGGTATCACGGCCAGCCTGGCGATTGGTGTTACCGTTGGTTTGGTAGCAGATTTATTCACTCGAAGGAATAAACCGTTAACTTGGAAATATAGTGACTGGTTATGGCTATTGTTCGTTGGTTCAGTAGCAGCCATTACGACGACTGCCCTAATTATGTCTTGGAGTCGCGGTGCCTGGCTGGGTTTTGCTGCAGCTATGGCTGTCTTGATATTCTTTTTACCAAGGCGCCGCTTGTTTGGTCTGCTACTTCTTCTGCTTCTATTGTTAACGACCTTGGTGGCCTTCCAAGTTGATTTGGTTCCAGCAACTATCTCTAGCCGCTTATCGAGTTTTGCCGCTGACCTCGACATCCGTGATGTTCGAGGTGTTCAGGTAACTATCGAAAACTTTGCCGATATCGAGCGTCTCGCCCACTGGCAATCGGGGATTGATATGGCTCGTGATAACTTATTTCTCGGCGTTGGATTTGGAAATTATGAACCTGCATACGACGAATACGGATTGCTAAATTGGCCCCATCCATTAGGACACGCTCATAATTATTATCTTAATCTTCTGGCGGAGAGCGGAGGAATCGGATTACTAACCTACATTGCTCTTTGGTTGGTCATTTTGATCCAAGCGATGAAGTTATTGCGAACATCAAGTTGGCTTAGGCGAGGAATGGCTCTTGGCTTATTAGCTGCCTGGGTGGCTTTATCCGTTCACCACCTGGTTGACAAACTTTATGTTAATAATATGTATTTATTCATAGGAGTAATGTTGGGACTTCAACAGGTCCTGGCACTGAAGGATGATTAGTGTATTCGCCAATCTAGCTGGCCGATTTGGAGTAAATCCGAAAGAGGCCGAGCGTTTTGCCAAGTTTCTCATTGTTGGAACTCTCGGTTTTATTATCGACTTTGGCACGTTAACCTTTTTGGTCGAAGTAGTTGATTTCCCAGGGCGAGTGGAACAAAACACTCCGTTCTCAGCAACAATGGGACTGTTGTTGGCAAATACAACATCCTTCACATTGGCAGTTCTCAGTAACTTTACGTTTAATAGATATTGGACCTATCCTGAATCACGCTCCAAAAAAAAGCGAATTCAACTGCCCCAATTTGGTTTGGTCAGCGTGCTAGGATTGATCATAAATAACGTGATATTTATTTTGGCCACACCGATTTTTGATAACTTTATGGTCAGCACTGACGTTCTCGCTGGTTCAGTAGCCGGCTACATTCCGGCAAAAATGTTAGCCACCATCGTTGTGCTTTTCTGGAACTTCTTTGTTAATCGGTTTTGGACGTTCGACAACGTCGGACGAGAATGAGTATAGTCATTTGAGGCCCCGAATTGGTATAGATGTAACCTCGGCAGTGAACCAGAGAGCCGGAATTGGCCGTTATACAAGAGAGCTAGTTAAGGCCTTAGCTGCCGAAGAAAACGAATTTGATTATTCTCTATTTTCGGCAAAAACCGCTGCTGCAATCCCCGTTGAAAATCTGCTTCCCGAAGGTGCTAACATATCAATTCGCTCTGCCCCGATTAGCGAACGTTGGCTGTATCGCCTCTGGTATCGACTTAAGATTCCAATTCCGGTCCAGATGCTTACAGGTGACATAGAGTTATTTCACTCAACAGACTTTGTTTTGCCGCCCCTGAGACCAGAAGTACCATCCTTGCTAACAATTCATGATCTTTCGTTTGTCCATTATCCCGAAACTTTTACTCCGCAACTCATGAATTTTTTAAACACGATAGTGCCGCGGTCTGTCGTGCGAGCAACACATATTCTGGCCGATTCTGAAGCGACAAAGAGCGACATTTCAGAGTTTTGGCAAGTCCCAGATGAAAAGATTACTGTCCTTTATAGCGGCGTGTCAAAAGATTTTCAACCCTCAAACGATCCGAAATTAGTCGGCGAATTGCGCGCCAACTATGACCTTGGACAAGGACCCTATTTGCTCTGCGTTGGTACAGTACAGCCTCGGAAGAACTACCAAATGCTTATTCAAGCATTTCGCAATGTTGCCCATCAGTTCCCTCATGATTTAATTATTGCCGGTGGCGAAGGTTGGTTATTTGACCAGATACTGGCTGAGATAGCGGAACAAGGCCTTGATGACCGGGTTCGTTTTATCGGTTTTGTTGACGATCGACATTTGCCAGCCTTATATAGTGAGGCATCCCTGTTCCTATTCCCTAGTATTTATGAAGGATTCGGGCTTCCGTTACTCGAAGCCATGGCTTGTGGAGTAGCGGTAATCTCATCGAGCGCTTCATCACTTCCTGAAGTGGCTGGCGATGCATGCTTGAAATTGCCGCCAAATGATTTGGACCGTTGGACAGAAGCGATGATTGCTCTCTTGAGTAATCCCTCACGCAGGAAAGGGATGATTGCAGATGGTTTCTTGCAAGTTCGAGATTTTACCTGGGAAAATGCGGCCGATAGATTGCGCGGGGTTTATCGAAAGCTTCTGACCAACAGCGAGACTTGATTAAGGTTCAGGCAATAAGAAATTGTAAGTGCAAAATGTTTTCGGATGCATGCAGGAGAAAGTCAGGATATTGTTTCCCATCGTTTAATTATCTTTAATGCGGTACAGAGAGGCGGTTGCCCCGCCATTGGCTGACCCATATAATGATTACAAATGCCGCAGATTTTCTGGAGGTCTTTGAATAATGGAAGCAATTTATCAAACTGATGGAGAATGGGTTGGTGTTTATGTAGAGGGAAACATATTTAATATTGATGGTGAGTGGTTGGGATTTTCAGCTGGACGTGAGATCTTTGATCCTGCCGGACAATACTTGGGTTTTCTAAGTGATGACCGGCGACTTCTCAGAAAAAAATCGTTGAGCCGGCGACCCCCCAAATTGCAACCACCTCCCCGTCCTGCACGTCCAAGGATCCCGGCAAGCATGCCCTTGCCGCCAATGATGCGAGGATTACCCCACCACATTATTGATATGTTTGAAGAGTATCCTGAACGGCTTGTATACATTTCCGAAACACGCCCGGATATGGAGTAACTAAACAATTCATCTCTGGATCCGGAGGCACTGAGTTTAGAAAAGTATGAAAGCCAAACCAAGCCATGTTTCAAGAGTTACCTTGACCCAACTAATGGGTCCTGGATCAGCAAATACAATGGGTAACGTTCACGGCGGCTACATTATGAAGTTGTGCGATGAAGCCGGGGGCATGGCAGCTAGCAAACACGCTCGACGAGCAGTGGTCACAGTCGCCATTGATTCGATGACATTTCATTCACCAGTTCATATTGGCAATTTGGTGACTGTGACGGCCGAAGTGACCTGGACTGGACACACATCAATGGAAACTCGGGTTGTGGTCAGTGCGGAAGCAGTATTAACTGGAGAGAGTACCCACACTAATACCGCCTACTTTGTATATGTGGCTCTTGGTGAAAACGGTCGTCCAACACCTGTGCCTCCGTTGTTATGCCAGACTGATGATGAAAAATTGCGTTTTGAAAGAGCAGCTCAACGACAGATCGATCGTCTGCATTCGAAGGAATAAGTGAATTGATGCCAGAAATCAATTCTCGGTTACTCAGCATTCTTCAAGCAGAATCCGGCGCCAGGCGTGTATTGCAGGCGCCACAACCTGATTTTGGCCTCACTGATATCGAGCCGTTCCCTTTCTTGGCTATTATCGGTCAACTAGAAATGAAGCTCGCCCTATTATTGGCAATCGTGAACCCTCTCGTGGGAGGCGTGTTGCTTATAGGCTCAAGAGGAACAGCAAAGACTACGGCCGTCAGATCCTTAGTAGACTTATTACCGCTTAGGCATCGAAGTTTATGTCCTAATGGTTGCACAGAAGAAATGCTTGATCAGAATGGCTTGGACAGCATATGTGATTCCTGCGCTGAGCGTGTTGGATACGGTGATCAACTTTCAACCGAAGATCGTGTACGGATAGTTGAACTACCTCTAAATGCGAAACTAGATGATGTTGTAGGTGGCATTAATGAACGTCTTGCCTTGGAACAGCAACGATTAAGGTTGGAACGCGGCTTGCTCGCCCAAGCTGACGGTAACATTCTTTTTATAGATGAGGTAAATCTACTAAGCACCTCTATCGCAGATGCGATCCTGGATGCTGCTTCCCAGGGTTATTATACTGTTAGACGAGGTCCACTAAATCTACAATATAGAGCCCAGTTTGTTCTGATTGGTTCGATGAATCCTGAAGAGGGACATCTCAGACCCCAGATTATGGATCGCTTCGGTTTGAGGGCAGTCGTTCGCGGACTCGAGCAACCTCAGTTACGTTACCAGGCTTATGAACAGGCGATTACTTATCGCCGCAATCCAGATCAATTTGCTGCTACTTATGCTGATTCAACGATGCTATTTGCTGAAGAGATTGAAAAAGCGATAACAAGATTGCCTCAAGTTCTAGTTAGCGAAGAAGCAATAAAACTTGGTTTATCGCTGATCGAAGGGTTGGAGATTGATTCTGGCCGGGCTGAAATAACACTTTTCGAAGCCGCCAAAGCTTATGCCGCTATTGACGATCGGCTTGAAGTTCTAGACTCAGATATTGAGGCAGTAACTCATATGGCTTTGCGTATGAGAAAAAGCTCCGGATTGACAGAATTTTTGCGCTCAAGAAAAAGTGAGGATGATTTTCTAAAAGACCTTTCGAATCACCTTCAAAGAGAAAATGGAGAGGACCCAAGCACTGAAACTGGACACGAAAATTCTGTATAGCGCGGCCCCAACCATTCTAAAATTAGGATTCACACTAATCTTGTTGGCCTATTTCCTGGTCTGGCTCCCTCAAGCAGTGGTAGGCCTTTCTTTTATTGGTTTGGAATTGGGTGAATGGGTTAAGTTTTTGCCTCAGCTTCGCTCTGGGGAGCTAAGTTTAAACCGTAATCTTTTTTACCTCCCACCCATTACGTTAGGTTTAATGCTCACCTCATGGACGATTGACTGGCCAAATCGCCGCTGGCAAACTTGGGTAGTTAGAGGTATAGCAATTTTGATTGCCTGCCTCGCTTTTCCTGCCTTTGAAGTGATTTTGGATGAACAAATGGATCAGTGGTTGCTTCGCATACTTCTGATAACCGTTGTCATCCTGGCAACGATATTAGCGCCAATCCTAAAGCGTCTGTTGCCATCCCACACACCAGTGTACACCTGGCTAACAATCATTTTTTTAGGTCTGGTCGGTGCCAGCTGGCCAACCTGGGCATTTTTAGCGATTCGCCCGATAGTGACCGAACTATTCGGAGTTCCCGTTGGGATCGGCCCTGGCGTCACCTTAAATATTGTTGGTCATTTACTAGCTGCTGGGGCAGCCATTGTCTCGCTATTTAACATCCGCCGAGCTAGAAGTCGAAGCTGAAGACAAGTAAATGGACGCAAAAAAGACGATGTAACGCATCGCCTTTGTCGCTGAGTAACACCCTATTATTCGAAATATGCGATAATGCCGGAGTATGCTCTACCCAGTGGTCATGTGCTCATCAATGTAACTGACAGCCTCACCAACCGTAGTAATTGTTTGTGCCTGTTCATCCGATATTTCGCCTTCAAATTCTTCTTCAAAAGCCATTATCAATTCGACCAAATCCAAAGAATCGGCTTCCAAATCTTCGCGGAATCGGGCTGCTAGAACTACTTGGTCCTCATCTACTCCAAGTAGGTCGACTATAATGCCCCTCACTCGGGTTTCTGTATCGCTCATTTAGTGTTCTCCTTAGCATGTTTTTGCTGACACAGCACCGCAATTTTAGGAGTGATGGCCAGATTGTCAAGTGAAAACATTTACTCCGGCCCAAGCGCCGTAAATCCATAAGCAGGAATTCAGGAAAATAAACCATATTTCTGCGAATCTGGAGGATAAGATCAATACTCCATATTCTTATCGCACACTGGTCGTAGCCGGTTCTACTGGCATAAACCCGTATACCGGTAACAAGTTACGAATTAATCAGCAGCCGTTTTTCCTTGAAATAACCAAACGTTTAAGGCTAGCAGCAATAGAAATGCATAGGCAAGATCGACAAGAAAATAGCTATGATCTACAACTCCATGTGCAAGAATGTAAACAAGGGATCCAAGTGTTCCTACCACTACCGGATACCATGATTTTCCGACCGTGATAATGAGTTTCAAGTTTATTCGTAGATAAGAAAGAAATAGCCAAATTCCAGTAATTAAGCCTAAAAATCCAAGGCGACTGCTGAAATCAAGGATGATATTGTGAGGATGGCTCAAATTCGGTTCCTGCCAAGCTGCGTCTAAGATATAACGTCCCCGGTATTCATACAAAAAGTTGTCAAGCCCTACGCCGAAAATCGGATGATCCCTAATCATATTGAGAGTGGATCGCCAAAGATGCATTCGGAAAAATCCAGTTGCTCCCTGTGGATTAAGTCGACCAGCAAGCTGAGGAATCTGCAGAGCAATGAAAAGGGCAATTAACCCCAATGCTCCTGCACCGACTAACCAAGGCCAGATTTTACCTCCAACTGATTTCCGCCAGAAAATTAATACGATCAAGAGTGCGGCCGGTAATCCGAGAAATATCGCTCCTTTGCTAAAGCTCAGTATCATTGCTATTCCAATCAGGATGAGCGCAACTAAATATGTCTTTCTACGTTTCCCGATTCCCATGAGTGCCATAGAAACTAAGATTGGAATGATTCGTCCAAGATAAAGGGCTACATTATTTGGTGAACCATAAACCGAGCGAAGTCTCATTAGCCCGCCTTCACTTGTAATCAGATTCTGACCCGTTCCATACTGCCATAGACCAATTAACGCTACCGCTACACCGCCCAATATAAAGGCATCCAGGATTGTCCACACTTCACGCTCTCCGGGTTTAATCAAACGAAATAGCAGGTAGAATATTGCCGGCTCAAGTATCAATACACGCCACTCGTTGCTGGCAACATCAAGTCGTGCCGTAAACAAAAGTGACACAGTAGCGACAAGGGTGAAGGCGATTACGGCCCAGTCTGCTGAAATTATTCTCCTTCCAGTTATAATTTTGGCAAGCCCTGAAAAACCTGCCAGATGTTCCGTAAATATTCTTGCAAGATAGGCTATTAAAGTCACCAGGAGAAATATCTCGACTGGTGAAAAAAGATAGCCAATCATTGGTTTTGGTTTGACATAAAAAGGAATCGCAAAGGAGATAAGTGCTAATCCCCAAGCTGGTCTGAGAAATATTAGGATAAACAAGATGACCAGTGCAAGAAGGTAAGCGAGGAAAGATGGCGCAACGTAGAATACGGAGGCAGCAATCCCGGTTAAGACGATCTGAGTAAAATCACCAAGTCGTCTGTAAATACCAACCGATTGCTCTCCCCATGTTAACCATCCCATAACAACAACCATTAATCCCATTATTGAAGCTGTAAGCAGCTGACCTGTATAGCCCAAATCATTGTATCGACTGGATATAGATCGACCAAATCGTCCCCACGTGGCCTGACGCCCTGTACATATCGCGAGAATCAAACTGACAACGGTAAGGAGTACCAGGATAATATACGCAGCATTGAAGGGAAATGTCCTAGGTGAATACCCGACTGCAAATCCACTCAAAGCCCATTGATCCGATCCCCTTTGGGCGACGATTTCAAGAGTATGTTTCCCTGGCGTTAGATTACTGGCAAGCATCTCGCTAGAAATATAATCCTCGGCCGGATCCGGTGAGTTTAGGACTAATGCAGCCCCTCGATTGTCCAGCGGCAGCTGATTGGCGGGTTGGCCGTCAACGGTAGCATAAAATCGAGCATGATAATTAGCTCGCCTCACTCTAAGCCCGATATCAGTACCCCAAAAATCAAATGCGATAGAATCCCCAGACTGGCCAACATCTGCCCCGAAATCAGGCGAAAATCGCCAACTTCCGGAATATTGCTGGCGAGGATCCTCTTCCGATGCAGGATAAAATCCAGGATAGGCTACCTGATCGTCTGTCCAAACTGACGCAAATTGCTCTGCTACTTTTCGACCTTTTATGCTAAAACCCCATAGTGGATCATTAGGGCTCGTATCAGGTTGCCAATTTTCCAAAAACATGAAACCGATCCATGGCCATTCGCGTTGCGCTCGTTCAAATCCTCCGACCGTCCATTCTGCCTGAATTTCTTCACTTACTTGTCCCCAGATACTGGGATCTCCGGTCCAAGCCTGTGGCAAGCTGTTCCAGCCCCAATTCCCGGCCCAAATGGCCTTCTCTGCATCGCCATTTGCCTCCATAACCTCACGCAAAAGGATAATGTTACTGAAGTTAAGTTTTTCAGGATCAACTACTCGATCGTTTGGTCCTGAATTGAATCCATATGGCTTACCGGCAACTACGTCAAATGTATTGGAAATACCCGATTCATAGAGGGCCTGTAAAAAAATGTGAGCTGCCAGATTTTTGGGTCCTGTTTCAACAGTGGGTGCCAAAGGAGCGACCACTATATTCGCCGTGGCGTCGGCCGAACGAATAGCTTCAGCGGCCGATGCTAGAAGGGCCGCGTATTCATCTGGATTAACCGGTAGATTGCCCCAATGCGAGGTTAGATTCGGTTCATCCCAAATAAAATAATGGTCAATCTGATCGCCATAACGGCTGGCAAAATCACCTGCCCATTGGGCGAAAAGCAAGGGATCCTGTGGTGGAGCGAAGTCGTCACCCGGATGGCCATCAAGCAGTGGCACCAAAGTCAATCCGGATTGTGTGACTGCTTCGACAATCTGATCACTTATTGCCCAGTCGAAATTAGGTTCATAGTAAAAAGATTGTTTGACCGCCTTTATGTTGGTGGCTCTAATTTCCTCAATCGTGTTCCGAAGCTCGTCATCCTCATATTGTTCCAAATTTACATTGACGCCTGATCTGGCTCCACCCGAGGGTATTGACTCGGGCAATCCTTTTGGAATGCCCCGAGTAAGGAATCTTTCTTGTCGGGCAACGGAAGCTGTAGCCAGTATCAGCAGAATTGCTAAGGCAGAAAAGAAGAGAGGAACGAAGGGGCTTCTTTTGCGCATGCACATGGGTAGATAATGGCTGAAAGAGTCGTATTAATCTAAAATGTTGGGTAACAATACATTATTCCGATAAACCGAAGCCGCGAATCGGAAAGGAGGCTTCGTCGGTTGGTCTTGGTCTTTCAATTATCAGCAATTTTCTTGCAGAAGGGCCATAAGGCGCCCAGGTCGGATTGCTGATTTGATTGTCATCCTGCGAGATCTGACGAGCTTCGCTTGCGACCATATCAAAAATATACAAGTCGTCATCATAAACGAAAGCAAAGAAATTAGCGTTTGGCCCCCAGGTGAAGGAACCTTGCTCTCTCGGAAAACGACTATTCTCGCCCGCGGGTGGATATAATTGGTGAGTATTGCTTCCATCCCGATCCATTACCCAAAGTGTATACGAACTGCGTTGGCTCTCGAGAGGATCGCTGGCACGAAGAAAGGCAATCTGGCTATCACTAATATCTTCATCCCTTGCCCCTTCTATTGCCGGAGACCAGTGTGGATGTCCCCAAATACCAGATCCAGAAACAAATTGGCGGGCAACACTGTTGCTGACATTAATGACCCAAGTGTCAAAATTCGCAGAATCATTGGAATCGTCTGCATGTCTATTGAAAGCAATAAAATTTCCATCCGGTGACCAAGCAAGACTTGGGATCCACACCCAATCTGCCCCTGTATTAAATTCCGAGAAAGTATGGAGTCGAACGCGTTGTTCCCGTCTTTCTAGCGCCTCTGTATCAATTACTCCGACTTCATCGGCGTGACTATAGGCGATGTAACGACCAAAGGGTGACCAAATATAATTTCCTCCCCACCATCCATATGTAGCCGGATATGCCTCAATGAGTTGATTAGAATCGAAGTCTTCGCTATTACTTAACGGAACCTCACCTACCCATAAATCATTGTTGGCTTCCCAGCCAGGTAATAATTCAGTAGGAATTCCAGTTGTATATGCGATTTGCATTTCCTGAGCAGGAGCGGGATTCCAGTCTGCCCACAACACATTTTCCACACCAAGCTGCACAGGCTCCGCATCTGGCGAGGTTTCAATGCTCCACAAAGTGTTAAATTCCGCTGTATCAGATGACACTTTTGTATAGAGCAAATGGCTGCCTGTCGGTGAAAGGGTGAAAACCCGACGATCTAAATCACCACCGGTATCTAGCTGTTCAAAAACGGCGCTTGAGCCTCGGAGAATGATGCTATTTCCACCGTTAATAAAAGCAAGCTGACCAGGGAAGTCAACAGCCCCTTGGGCAAGCCCGACACCAATCATAACAATTTCGTCTTGGGCTGGTTCAAGTACGATCACCTGAGTTTGCTGACGAGAGAATTCTAGTCCATCGTGGTACACAATCCGTACAGTGAGCTCCTGTAAACCAGATCGGCCGCTTTGCACTATAATGGGTGGGGCCTCGGAACTCATGGATTCGTTTCGGACACTTCGACGTTGAAAAGGGACTGTTTGTTCGATAAATTCGATACTTTCTGACACTCGAACAATATCAATCTCGATTCCATCTTCAAGAGGCGTGAAAAGGGGTGGATCTACGAGGTCGGCATCGGATATTGTGATACCCTCTTCCGAAAGCAGTTCGCGCACATTACTTGCATCGGTAGATACCTCAAATCGTTGACCATCCACACTTAAAGTAACTTCAAGCGGAGCGCTGGGGGAAAACTGATTTGGTTCTGATGAACATGCCGTAACCGCAATCATCAGAACCACTACGATAATTGGAAAATAAACCCGAGGCATCTTTAGTTTACGGCAAACGCTTACTTGATTGTAAGTAAGCCCAATCCTTCTGAATCATTTTCGAAATTCGATTCCTGTTCTAAGCTATTCATGAATGGCAATTTGATCGTATTCTGCCTGGTTCCAAAGTTCTCGCATCTGGGGAGAGAGACTTTGGGCTACTCGATCACTCAAATCATCATCTATGAGGCTTTTGACTCCGCCAAAGACCGCAACAGTAGGATGCAATGCAAACTCACCGTCACTATTACCGCTTCGACGAGCAACCCTGCCACAAAATTCGGCCGATGTCTGGTTAGGATCTCGAAAATGGACCAACCAGAATACTGCCCCCAGGGAATCTCCTAATTCCTCTGGTAGTGCTTTTGCCAGGGCTTTTTTCGTTCTTCTATCTAGCGATGTTCCTAAAGTCTTAAGCACACCGGCACTCCATCGTTTTGCGTGTTTTTCAGTTAAAAGATACCCCGATTTCATAATGTGTTCATAGTAGACATCCAATGTGTCCATTTGATGGTCGCTCATATAACCTCCTTGAGGGTTGTGTTTTACCCTGCCGTATTCATGGCGTCAAGATCGTAGAGGCCAATCATTCAGAAGCGATAGGTTAAACGTCTCTTCGCCCGAGGAAGGACTGCCATTAACAGCTAATGTCAGCTTAAGCTATCTCAGTAGTTCATTGCTCCCTGGTCAATAAAACGAAGGTGCGTCCTTAGCTGCGTTTCTCAGGGTTATGGTCTATACTGGCATCAGTGCCGACACCAAGCAGATTATTAACACAAAATAAGGCAACAAATTGACGGTAATCCCTTGATTGTTTATACTTGAATGCTTGTTTTAAAGATTGAGCGCAAGCATCCGGTATTTGGTTTTTTTCGGATTACCGATTGTGATCTGTGAGCCAGATAGCGGATGTTTTGATGAATGTTATTATTCTAGGTAAAGGTAAGCAAATGTCAGAAAGAGAAATTTTAGTCGCTGAATCAAGATCGGTTGCCGAAGAGAAGGCAAAGCAATTGCGACGGCAAGGATGGATTCCGGCAGTCGTTTATGGTCAGGGCGAAAATCAACATGTAAAGATTGAAAACCTTGCACTAAGCCGAGTTCTCCGAACAGCGGGTATGACAAATTTGATTGAACTGAGCGTTGAAGATTCGAAGCTCACTGTTCTTGCAAAAGATATTCAATCCCACCCGACACGTGGCGAACTTATTCATGTAGACTTTTATGAAGTAAATATGCTTGAAACAATCATTGTTGAAGCAGCCTTGATCATGGTCGGTATTGCCGCACCAGAAGCTGATGGTTTAGGAGCGGCAACGTTAACAACACATGCTGTTGAGATAGAATGTTTGCCCGACAATCTGCTGTCGGAGATCGAAGTCGATATGACCCTAATAATAAGTCCAGAGGATGTTATCACTATCGGTGATCTTGACGTATCGGAAGACGTCACGATCTTAAGCTCTTCGAACACGGTTATAGCCGCATTTGAATTCATGCGAGAGGAGCAGGAAGAGGAAGAAGAGGAAGAAGAGCTATTTATCACCCCGTCTGCAGATGAAGTTGAGGTTATTTCGAAGGGCAAGCAGGAAGAAGAATTCGAAGAGTAGGATGTTTGCCAATAGCTGAAGTCATATCACAAGACGTAAATTGGAGAGATTAAAGGCCAAAGATTTTAAAATGGCCTACAATCGAAATCAGATGGGTTGGACTATAGTCCAA